>VFQQ010000102.1_pt1 | contig 224435 bp, 169 predicted proteins | sample 3512341 | NCBI WGS metagenome assembly VFQQ01 (sample SAMN10412373, study PRJNA504923) | tailings metagenome | isolation source: Relicate 2 Philex TSF1 revegetated site | place: Philippines: Tuba, Benguet | collected 2017-08-29 | reverse complement strand
CGGCGCCATCAACGTCACCGGCGGCTGCAACCCCTCCATCGCGTTCGAGGGTGACCAGACCTTCAACGTCTCCGGAGGCGTCACCGTCCCCAGCACCCTCACCTGCTCCATGATCTTCGAGCAGCAGACCGCCGGCACCCTCACCATCCCCGCCGGCGTCTCCATCTCCGGCGGCAACATCAGCTTCGGCGGCTCCAGTTGCTTCGGCCTGGCCATGACCCTGGTCAACAACGGCTCGATCACCGCCGAGCACGCCACACGCACCGTCACCATCGCCGCCCCCACCTCCGGCACCGGCACCATGGCCATCTCCAACGGCACCCTCCAGATCAACAACACCCTCTCCGGCAACGCCGTCAACGTCTCCGGAGGCACCCTCAACTTCGGCGGCACCTTCAACCCCGCCTCCATCGGCTCCTTCACCCGCTCCGGCGGCACCGTCAACGTCACCGGCATCGCCGACCTCAACTCCGGCGCCTTCACCCTCAACAACGCCACCGGCTCCTGGGTCCTCAACGGCGGCACCTTCCAGAACGGCACCGTCAACTTCACCGACGGTCAGCGTCTCGTCATCTCCTCCTCCTGCTCCAACCGCGTCTCCAACCTCACCATCAACGGCAACCTCATCTTCGACGCCGCCACCAGCCGTCTCCGCTGGAACAACACCGCCGTCAACGGCGCCATCAACGTCACCGGCGGCTGCAACCCCTCCATCGCGTTCGAGGGCAACCAGACCTTCAACGTCTCCGGAGGCGTCACCGTCGACACCGCCTGCACCATGGTCTTCGAGCAGCAGGCCGCCGGCACCCTCACCATCCCCGCCGGCGTCTCCATCTCCGGCGGCAACATCAACTTCGGCAGCTCCAGTTGCTTCGGCCAGGCCATGACCCTGGTCAACAACGGCTCGATCAGCAGCACCGTCAACGCTCGCACCCTCACCATTGCCGCCGCCGGGGGCACCACCAACAACGGCTCCATCTCCGCCACCGGCACCGCCAACCTCACGGTCAGCACATCCCTGGCCAACACCGCTTCCGGTTCGATCGACACCGCCGGCGGCACCTTCAACCTCGCGGCCGGTGGACTCACCGGCACCGGCTCCATCACCACCAACGCCACCACCCTCAACCTCAACGGCCCCTTCAACCCGACGGCTTTCCCCGCCATCGACCGCACCGGCGGCACGGTCAACGTCACCGACGTCGCCGACCTCCAGGGCGGCACCTTCACCTTCAACAACGCCACCGGCTCCTGGGTCCTCAACGGCGGCACCTTCCAGAACGGCACCGTCAACTTCACCGACGGTCAGCGTCTCGTCATCTCCTCCTCCTGCTCCAACCGCGTCTCCAACCTCACCATCAACGGCAACCTCATCTTCGACGCCGCCACCAGCCGTCTCCGCTGGAACAACACCGCCGTCAACGGCGCCATCAACGTCACCGGCGGCTGCAACCCCTCCATCGCGTTCGAGGGCAACCAGACCTTCAACGTCTCCGGAGGCGTCACCGTCGACACCGCCTGCACCATGGTCTTCGAGCAGCAGGCCGCCGGCACCCTCACCATCCCCGCCGGCGTCTCCATCTCCGGCGGCAACATCAACTTCGGCAGCTCCAGTTGCTTCGGCCAGGCCATGACCCTGGTCAACAACGGCTCGATCAGCAGCACCGTCAACGCTCGCACCCTCACCATTGCCGCCGCCGGGGGCACCACCAACAACGGCTCCATCTCCGCCACCGGCACCGCCAACCTCACGGTCAGCACATCCCTGGCCAACACCGCTTCCGGTTCGATCGACACCGCCGGCGGCACCTTCAACCTCGCGGCCGGTGGACTCACCGGCACCGGCTCCATCACCACCAACGCCACCACCCTCAACCTCAACGGCCCCTTCAACCCGACGGCTTTCCCCGCCATCGACCGCACCGGCGGCACGGTCAACGTCACCGACGTCGCCGACCTCCAGGGCGGCACCTTCACCTTCAACAACGCCACCGGCTCCTGGGTCCTCAACGGCGGCACCTTCCAGAACGGCACCGTCAACTTCACCGACGGTCAGCGTCTCGTCATCTCCTCCTCCTGCTCCAACCGCGTCTCCAACCTCACCATCAACGGCAACCTCATCTTCGACGCCGCCACCAGCCGTCTCCGCTGGAACAACACCGCCGTCAACGGCGCCATCAACGTCACCGGCGGCTGCAACCCCTCCATCGCGTTCGAGGGCAACCAGACCTTCAACGTCTCCGGAGGCGTCACCGTCGACACCGCCTGCACCATGGTCTTCGAGCAGCAGGCCGCCGGCACCCTCACCATCCCCGCCGGCGTCTCCATCTCCGGCGGCAACATCAACTTCGGCAGCTCCAACTGCTTCGGCCTGGCCATGACCCTGGTCAACAACGGCACCATCGACGCCTCCTCCGCCGGGCGGAGCGTCAACCTCAACTTCAACCTCACCCTGACCAACTACGACGCGCTCACCGGCACGCTCACCGGCGGCACCTGGCGCGTTTCCGCACCCAACGCCACCATCCAGTTCACCGCCGGCGGCAGCAACCCCGTCTTCAACGTCCGCACCATCGCCGCCGGCACCGCCGTCGCCATCGCCGGCAACCAGAACGCCACCCCGGCCTTCATCGCCAACCTCACCACCATCGACGGCACCTTCACCGTCGCCAACAACCGGCGCATCACCATCACCCCGCAGGGCGGCACCCTCAACGCCAACGGCACCCTCACCCTCTCGAACGTCGGCCGCCTCAACGTCACCGGCAACGTCATCTTCGGCCCGCTCTCGGTCTTCAACGCCGACATCTCCGGCACCTCCCAGTCCGGCGCCTTCTCGCAACTGGCCGCCACCGGCACCGTCGCACGTGCCGGCGTCTTCAACGTCACCTACTTCCAGAACATCCCCCCGCCCAACTGCGCCAACGTCTTCCCCCTGCTCACCTCCGGCGTCACCAACGGCCTCACCGGCAACTTCACCACCACCAACATCCCGCCCTCACCCAGCACCACATTCGCCGTGGGCCTGGTCAACATCCCCGGCGTCGGCCTCTCCCTGGTCACCTCCACCGTCGCCGACATCGCCTCCACCGACGGCCAGCCCGGTCGCGACGGCCTGGTGAACAACGGCGACTTCCTCCTCTTCATCGCCTCCTTCTTCTCCGGGTGCGACCTCCCCGATGAGACCCCCTGCGGGCCCGCCGACATCGCCCAGACCGACGCCACCCCCGGCGCCGACGGGAACATCGACAACGGCGACTTCCTCCTCTTCATCACCGCCTTCTTCACCGGCTGCGAGTAACTCTCCCACAGCGCGGCCACCCTCAGGTCCTTCACCGCGGGCGCCCCTCTACCGGGGCGCCCGCTCTGTTTTTCCCGGACCTACCCCCTTCAACGGCGACCTTGGCTCCCCGCTCTCCTAGACTCCACGCAAGCCTCGACGCCGCCACCGGCGTACGGATTCCTCACCACCCATGACCACCGCGCCAGGCATCCCGCAGGCCCTCCGCGTTGATGACCCCGTCCAGGTGTCGGCCCACACCGCCCACGGCGGAGCCCAGTCCAAGCCCCAGCCCGCACCAAACTTCGCCCAGGTCAACCCCACCGCGCCCGCTCCAGCGCCCGCGGGCCCGCCCGCCCCACCCACACCCGCCCAGGTTCGCGAGAGCGTCCAGGCCGCGGTCGAGGCCCTCTTCGCCAAGCAGCGCCACGACCACTTCGCCGAGGACGGCCTGCACTGGTGCGCCGAGCTGGAGGGCGACTCGATCCTCAGCAGCGAATACCTGCTGATGAAGTTCATCCTCGGGCAGGCCGACCCCGCCCCCGAGGGCGCCGAATCGCCCGAGTGGCCGCGCCTGGCCCGCATCGCCAACCAGTTGCGCCTCAGCCAGCGCGCCGACGGCTCGTGGGGCCAGTACCCCGGCTCGCCGCCCGACCTCTCCGCCTGCGTCAAGGCCTACTTCTGCCTCAAACTCTTCGGCGACAGCCCCGACGCCCCGCACATGGTCCAGGCGCGCGAACTGATCCGCGCGCTCGGCGGCGCCGAGGCCATCAACACCTTCTCCATGTTCTACCTCGCCTGCCTCGGCCAGGTGTCGTGGAACGCCTGCCCGGCCATCCCGCCGCAGATCATCCTCCTGCCGCGCTGGTTCCCCTTCCACATGTCGAAGGTCGCCGCCTGGACGCGGACGATGATCCTGCCGCTGGCGATCTGCTCGGCCCTGCGCCCCGTGCGGGACCTGCCGCCCGAGTGCTCGATCGAGGAACTCTTCCTCGACCCGCGCGCCCGGAGACGCCTCAACCGCCCGTGGGACCGGCGCCGCCCCTTCTGCTGGAACAACGTCTTCCTGGCCGTCGACCGCGCGCTGAAAGTCTGCCGTGCCCTGCGCCTCACCCCGCTGCGACGGCGCTCGCTGCGCCGGGCCGAGGAGTGGATCACCCGCCGCGTCGACCCCTCCACCACGCAGGGCCTCGGCGCCATCTTCCCCCCGATGGTCTACCTCCAGATCGCCTTCAAGGCTCTGGGCTACTCGCGCGACCACCCGATCATCCGCCAGGCCGAGGCCGACCTCGACGCCTTCTTCATCGACCAGCCCGGCGACGATGCACGCCTGGACCACATCCGCCTGCAGCCCTGCTTCTCACCGGTCTGGGACACCGCCATCGCCCTCGACGCACTCACCGAGGCCGGCCTCACCGCCGCCGGCGATGACCGCGTCGCACGCGCCTGCGACTGGCTCCGCGCTCGCCAGGTCCGCCTCGTCGGCGACTGGCACGACAACCTCCGCCCCGAGGACAAGCACCTCCGCCCGGGACACACCTGCGCCCTCTGGGCCTTCGAGTACCGCAACGACTGGTACCCCGACGTCGACGACACCTGCATGGTCGCCAAGGCCCTCGCCCGCGCCGGCGACCGCCCCGGCGAACACTTCAACCGCCAGGCCGCCGACCGCGCTGTCCGCTGGATCCTGGCCATGCAGAACGACGACGGCGGCTGGGCCGCCTTCGACCGTACTCGCGACCGCCCCTGGATGGAGGCGATCCCCTTCGCCGACCACAACGCCATGCAGGACCCCTCCTGCTCCGACATCACCGGGCGCGTCACCGAGTCCCTCATCACCTGCGGCCTGCCCAAGGACCACCCAGGCGTCCTCCGCGCACTCCGCTACCTCCTCGACACCCAGCAGCCCGAGGGGTGCTGGTGGGGACGATGGGGCGTCAACTACATCTACGGCACCTGGCAGGCCGTCAACGGCATCGTCGCCGCCGCCGCCCCGCGCCCGCCCACCCAGCCCGGATGGGCCCGCCTGGCCGATCTCCCCTCCGAGCCCGCCGCCGCTCTCGCCCGCGCCCGTGACTGGCTCCTGCTGGTCCAGAACGCCGACGGCGGCTTCGGCGAATCGCCCAACTCTTACCTCGACCGCTCGCTCATGGGCCAGGGTCCCAGCACCCCCAGCCAGACCGCCTGGGGCCTGCTCACGCTCATGAACCTGCTGCCGATCGATCACCCCGCCGTCACGCGCGCGGCCACCTTCCTCTGGGCCACCCAACTCCGCGAGGACAAGCCCCCCTTCACCCGCGCCCACAACGACCGCGCCGATTACACCCGCACCTCCCCCGCCATCCACGCGCTGGCCTCGATGCCCTCGCCCGGCGGCGACCCCGTCTCCGACATCGCCGGCTCCTGGAACGAGCACTGGTTCACCGGCACCGGCTTCCCCAAGGTCTTCTACCTCCGCTACAACCTCTACCGCCACTCCTTCCCGCTTAAGGCCCTGGCCCGCTACGCCGCCATCAAGGCCGCCGCCGAGCCCAAGGCCAAGGGCTGACCGGGGCTCAGGCGGACGCCGCGGCGCGCCAAGCCGCGTCCCTCACGACAATCCCGCGTCCTCCCCGTTGCGACGCACCCGTACGCGCGACATGCTCGCGGCATGATCTCCACGCGCACACCCGCACGTACCTTCACACCCCGCCGCTCCGCAGCGCTGGCCCGCCTGGCGGCGGCCCTGTGCGGCGCATTGCTCGCCGCGCTGAGCGCCTGCACGAGCGTTCCCTCTCGCGACCTGTCCGACTTCGTCGCGGCGCTCCGCGAGGCCCGGGGCGAGCACGAGCGCCTCATGCTCGAGGCCTTCGCGCTGGACGACCGCCTGCGCCGGGGGACCGCGCCGGCCGCGACGCGGGGCGAAGCCCCTGACCAGGGGCTCACTTGGTCCGCGTCGGGAGCGGTCGAACGCACGCGCACACACGACCGCCTGCTCGTGCGCACCGCCGCCTGGGACGTGCTCGACCGCTACGCCCTGGCCCTCTCGGCGCTGGCCGGCGGGCAGCGGGCCGAGCAGACCGCCGCTCGCTTCGACGACCTGCTCGGCTCGCTGGAGCGCTTCCCGTTCCAGCACCTCGGCGAGGACGTCGCCCGCATCGCCGCATCCATGGGCGGGGCGGTCGGGCCGGGCCTCGAACTGGCCCGCGTGCTGATCCGCCAGGGCACCGCGGAGTCCGACCGCCGACGTTTCATCGAGGCGGCACGACAGACCTTGCCGGGGGTACGGCTGGCAGTGGCGCTGTTCCTGGCCGACACCGACACGTTCTACGCCTACCACCGGCTCGCGCACGAGCAGCGCGTACAGACTCTGGCTGACCGCGCCGGGGAGGTGCTCGACACGCTGGTGCGCCTGTCGCGCCGCTCGTCCGCGCCCACGGGCGCCGACGCGGAGGTGCTGGAGGACCTGCTGGCCCAGGCCCGACGTGTGCACCCGGCCCTCGATGCCGACACCCGCGCGGCGCTGGCGTGGGCCCAGGGGGCATCGTTCCAAGAGAGCGCCGCGGGCGAACTGCGCCGCCTGCGGGGCGAACTGCGCGAAACGAGCGACCGCGCCGAGGCCTCTCGCCGGACGCTGCGCGCGTACGAGGACGTGCTCACCGGCGCGGTGCACCTGCTGCTGCGCCTGGACGCGGCCGTCGCCCGCCTGCACGAGAGCGCCGAGAACCCGTCGCGGGCACTCCCGCCCGCCGAGGACCTTCGGGCACTGGTGGTCGCGCTGCGGCTGGCCGTCGCCCGTCAACACCTGGAGCGTGCCCCATGACGACCCCCAACCCCCACACACCCAGCACCCTCATGTCCATCGAACAGGCCACGCGCCTGTTCACCGACGCGGCCGGGGCGCTGGCGCACATCCGTGCCTCACCGGTCACCTCGCCGGAACAGAAGGCCGCGGCACGCGATGAGTTTGACCGCCTGGGCCGCGAGTTCCTCGGGCGGGTGCACGCCGACGAGGCCCGGCGCACCGAGATGCTGCGCCGGTTCGTGGAGCACATGACGCGCGTGCTGGAAGCGCCCGGAGGGCTCGGGCGCGCAGGCCCCGCCGACGATGCCCTGCGCTCGCTCCGCGGGCTGGTCGAGGTCGCGGCGTCGGCGCTGCGGAACCGCGGTGAGGGTCGCGGGCCGAAGTGAACACCATCGCCCCGCGGCGCTCAGTCCTCGGTGTGGAGCGCGCGCGGACCCTGCTTGCCGGCGGTACGCTCCATGTAGCCCTGCCCGCGCCGCTCGTACTTGGTGAACCCGAGGCGTTCGAGGTTCGAGTTGCTCAGGGCCGCCTTGCCCTTCAGGTCAGTCCACTTGCCGGCGATGTTCGGCGCGAGAATGGCCCGCCGAACGGGCTTGCCGTTGCGCGGGTGCTTCGTCAGCGCCGGGTCCTTCATCGACTGGAGAATCTCAAACGTCTCGCCGGTCGGGCGCCCGCGGCGGTCGAGCACTTCGTACACGTACAACGGCATACCGGCTCCAGGGACGTGATGCGGGGCGTTGGGGGCGGGGTGGCGAAGGCGGTCAGAGCGGCTCGCTCTCGATGCTGGCTCTCTCGCCCTTGAGTTTCTTCTCGACGTACTTCTTCAGCCAGGTCTCGAAACTCTTGCCGTGCGCCGCGTCGCGCCCGAACTCCACACGCACCACCTGATCGAAGAGAACGGTGACCCGTTCATCACCGGCGGGTGGGAGAAGGCGCACGATCGACTCGCCCGGTGTGGGCCCGCGGCGCCTGTCGAAGACGTACCCGGTGACGGTACGGCCGTCGCGCAGCGTCAGTGTGCAGTCGCCGCGGAAGTCGAAGGCTCTTTCGAGCACTTCGAGGCGCACCGCCTCGTCCTGCAGATCGACCACCTGGCCCTGCAGGGTGACCTCGCCACCCGCGTGGGTGGGCGTGTTGGTCGGGGCGTGATGGGCTGCTTCGGCTCCGCTCATGGACTCTCCTGTTCAATCTCACCCCAAACCCCAACCCCACCAAATCCAGCCTACCCCCCACCCCCCCACCCCCACCACAACCGCGCCCACCCGCCCGCACGATCCTTCGCACACACCGCCGCCGTGTGTGCACAACGAGCGTTCAGCCTCGCCCGAAGTTGAGCCGCTGGCCGGTCTCGGGGTCCAGCAGGGCCCACCGCTGCTCACGGCAGAGCCGCGCGAGCACGGGGAACGCGAAGTCGTCATCGGTCATGGTGACCATGAGCTGGCGCACATCGCGGTCGGCGGTGCTGTACTCGACGACCATGCCCGGGCCGTGAAGAGTGGCCAGGCCGAGTTCGGCCTTCTTGCCGGGCGGGCCGTTGTCGGGCGAGGTGTTGTAGCGCTCGAGGATGCGCAGGATGTCGCCCTGCTCACCCAGCGCGGGCAGACCGCGGTCGTCGTCGTCGGTCGGCGACACACTCTTGAGCACGATGATCTGGCGTGAGCGCGGCATGCTGGTTCAGTCGCCTCCACCATCCCCGCCCCCGCCCGCACCATCACCCGCGACGTCACCCGCTGCGTCGGCGCCGAACTCGGGGTCGTCGTCCTCGGCGTCGCTGGGGGTCCAGTTCGTCGCGGCCAGCACCTCCGCGGAGACTTCGATCAGCCGCTGCAGCGGCACGGGCTTGATCATGTACCGGTCCACGCCCAGGCTCTCGGCATAGGCCTGGTGGCGCCGCCCCTGGTTAGCCGTCAGCATGATGACCGCCGGGCTGTCCTCGTAGCCCTTGATCTTCTCCAGCACCAGAAACCCCGAACGCCCCGGCAGCATCATGTCCAGCACCACCAGGTCGGGCTCGGAGTCCTGGCAGGCCCGGACGGCCTCGTTGCCGTCGGCCACGCTCACGGTCCGAGCCCCCTCCAAGCGGAACGCGGCTTCCATCGACTCGAGCACGTCCCGGTCGTCGTCCACGAGCAGCACCCTGGCGCCTTGCAAGCGAAGCATCGCGACACTCCTCGATGCCGACCTTCGGCATCCATGCCCCAGCGTTCGCCCCCCGGACGATCCCCCCTACGCACCACCCAGCACGACCGGTTCCGCCCGTCCGGGGCCGAATCCAACGGTCCAAGTCTATGGGGCCCGGGGAACATCCCCATGGATAGCGTGGCCGGGGGAGGGACTGGGGCGGGCTGGCCCGGGTGGATCAGATCAGGCCTTCGCCCTCGGCGTCGCCATCTTCTCTGCCCGAGCGGTCCTCGGACGGCTGGCCACGGGCGGCCGCGGAAACACCCTCTGCGGCATACTCGGCCGCGTCGCGGCGGTCCCACTCGATGATGCGGTCCAGTTCGGAGTCGGTCATCCAGGGAAGGTCGCGCAGTTTCTTCAGGACGGTCGGGGGCATGGTGCGTCCGCGGCGATTCCATCGCGGACGGCTCTTCCAGTAGCGGTGCATCCACAGGTACTGCTCCGGCGCGGTGCGGACGGAGCACTCGATCGCCCGCCGGTAGCGGGCGCCGATGTAGAACGCCGGGTCGGGCTGAGACAGGTACTCGTCGGGCCCGAAGACGTCCACCGCCTGAATTCGATAGCGGAGGCCCTCCGGTTCCCGGAACAGGCCGGTGGGACGCCCCAGCTCGTCGCGGACCTCCTCGCCGCCCATGCGCAGGGCCTGCCCGACGGCGACGGTGGCGTTGTGACGGAGCGCGGTCAGCGCGATGGCCTTGTACGAGCTGGTGAGACGCCCGAAGTATGGGACGAACTCGCCGCGGTCGCCGGCGTTCTGGTCGGCGACGAAGCCCAGCGGTGCGCCCGCCTGCATGATCTGCCCGAGCTGTCGCGCAGCGCCGAACTTGTCCACGAGGACCAGCCCGCGCCGCCCGCGAACCTGGCGCACCCACTCATCGGCGGGACGCAGGTCCAGCGGGCGATACAGGGCGTGCATCGGGAAGCCGAGGATCCCCAGCGAATAGCCCGAGAGTTCCCAGTTGCCGCAGTGCCCGCTGACGAAGATGACCGGCTCGGTAAGGAGGCGGCGCACGATGGGGCCCAGGGCGTGGAGTTCGACGCGCCCCGCCCACCCCTCGTACGAGAGCAGCCGCGGGGTGTAGATCACTTCCAGCGCCAGCATGAACAGGTGCTCGTAGGAGCGGAGGGCGTACTCGCGCCGGCGCTGCGGGCTCCAATCGGGGAACGCCACGCCCAGGTGCTCCACAGCGCGGTCCAGGCGACGGCGCGTCAGCATCGAACCGCCCCACGCACGCCCGACACGCCGCGCGGCCGCGAGGCTCCCCGCCAGGTCGCCCATCCCCAGCGCGCACACGCCCGCGCGGATCGCCTGGTAGATCGGGTGCGCCAGCACGCCGGGGATCTGCTTGGCACGCAGTTTGGCCATGGGGTCGCGCGGCTCCGGACGGCCCGATTCAGTAAGGCGTGACGCCGCACACGCGCGGCGCGCTCAGCAGGTGGCCCGCATGCTCCGCCGGGATGGTCGCCCGCCCGCCCTCAACGATCACGCCCTCGCTCTGCACGCAGCGGAACTGCCCGTCGGTGTCCAGCGTGCTCAGCAGGTGCGAGGGGAGCGCGCCGGCGGGCTCGGCACGCCGGGGACGCTGGACGGCGCGACGCCGGGCCACAACACCCCGCAGCCGCCGGGTGGCGCGGACCGGCAGCACCTCGGCGGTACGCGCCTCCAGGTGCGGGCCGCCGTCGAGCGGGTCGATCTGGCGGTGGTACTTGAACCCGAGGCGCTCGAGCATGGCGCGGGCCGGGCGCGTCTCCTCGGCGACATCGCCCGCGGCGTGGGTGACCTCGGGATCGAGGATCGAGATGTCGATGGCCCCCTCGGGCATCAGCCCGGTCACGAACTCCTTGCTGGTCTGGCTGAAGCGGTAGACCTCCGCGAACGAGCGAGGGATGTAGTGACGCATGAAGCGCTCGAAGAACGGGTTGTAGCCGCTCTTGTCGATCGGCCCGAGCATCTCCGCGACAATCCGCGGCGCGAACCGCTCACGGAACAAGCCGACCAGGTGAAACCGGGCATAACTCAGAAACCGCCCCAGCCGCAGCCGGTGCCCGCGGAAGGCGTGGTTGATGATCAGCCCCCCGATCTCCGTCGGGCCCGTGGCGTCGGTCTCGATCCGCGCGAACGTGTGCGTCCACTCGGTCTTGAGCGACTCGCTCCGACGGCTGCGCTGCTCCAGACGCATGCAGACCCGCGGCGAGCCCGCGCCGCCCATCCGCGCGATCACCTGGCTGGTGCCGATCACCCCGCGCCCGGTCACGTCCTCCAGCACCAGCAGGAACAGGTCCGACGTCCCCGTCACCGCTCTCATGCCCGACCCCCCCGACCCCCCTGCCCCCCCCACCAGCCCCGACCGGTCCAGCGTCCGCGCAGCGCGCGATGTCCGCCCGCGGGTCACCAGCCGCCGGAAACTCGCGGCGCTCTGGGCGATCTTGGCCGAGATGATCTCCCGGTCCGGCGGGAGGTTGATGAAGTACGTCTGCTTCGCCAGAGCGTGCAGGTCGTCGAGGTCGTGCGGCTGCGCCTGGCGGATCAGAAACATCCGGTGCTCCGGAGAAAGGAACCTGGTTGCGGTGATGGCCACCGGGGAATGCAGGCAAGGGCTGCAGGATAGTGCCGCCGCGGGGCCTGCTCACGCCGCCTCACGCACCCCCGGGCGTGCCCTCCGGCGCCGCGGGCGGAGCATTGCCCCCGCGGCCCGGACGCGGACGCGCTCGCCGGACCGAGGGCTTCCGGGATTGAGCGGGGCGCGACTCGCCAAGCTCCGCGGAGCGCCGCAGCAGGTGGTGGTAGGCCTGGGCAAACCGGTGGGCCTCATCGCGGACGGCCTGACAGAGCCGCAGGCCCGCGTGCGACCGCGACACCCGCAGCGGCTCGACCGACCCCCGCACGTAGATCAGTTCCTCGCGCTTGGCCAGGGCGATCACCATCGGCGGGCGGTGCTCCAGCCCGTCCAGTGCCTCCAGCGCCGCGCGCAACTGCCCCAGCCCGCCGTCGATCAGGATGACGTCGGGATAAAGCTCTTGGCCCGCGCCGGCCTCACGGTAGCGACGGCTCACCACCTCGCGGATCGCGGCATAGTCGTCGTTGGCCGCCGTGCGAACCTTATAACGTCGGTAGCCCTCCTTGAATGGCCGCCCGTCGATGAAGCAGACCTTGCTGCCGACCGTCTCGCCCCCCTGCAGGTGGGCGATATCGAGGCCCTCGATGCAGCGTACGGGCGCGTCCAGGCCCAGCAGCCGGGCGAGGCTCTCGCCTCCGCGGGCGGGGTCCTGGTACGCGATCTCGGTCTCGGGCTGCCAGCCGTCGCGGCGGTCGGCCCGTTCGTCGAGACGCTCCAGCGCGCGGAGGCGGTCGCGCAGCGCCGCGGCCTGCTCGTAGCGGTGCTCCGCGGCCGCCACGTCCATGGCCTCCCGCATTTCGCGGAGCATGACCGAACGCTTGCCGGCGAGAAACCGCAGCAGGCGGTCGATGTCGGCCCCGTAGGCCCCCACGCCGATACGCTCGGCGCACGGCGCGGTGCAGCGGTCGATGGCGTGCAGCAGGCACGGGCGGAAGAACCGGTTGCGCGCATCGCCGGCGGTGATGTCGATCGAGCACGTCCGGAAGCGGAAGACCCCCTGCAGGATCTGCACCGCCTCGCGCAGCGCGCCGGCGTTGGTGAACGGGCCGAACACCCGCCCCCCGCGCAGCAGCGGGTCGGCGGGGTTGCGCGTCACGAACACGCGCGGGTAGTCCTCGCGCATCGTAATGCCCAGGTACGGAAACGTCTTGCCGTCCTTGAGCCGCACGTTGAATCGCGGGGATGGCTTCAGGTCCTTGATCAGTCGGCTCTCGGTGAGCAGCGCCTCCCACTCGGTCTCGCAGCTGATGACGTCAAAGTCCGTCACAACCCCGAGCATCGGCTGCTTCTTGGGGCCCAGGTCGGCCGAGGGGACGAAGTACGACGAGACGCGGTCCGGCAGGTTGGCGGCCTTGCCGACGTAGACGACCTGCCCGTCGGCGGCCTTCATGAGATAGACGCCGGGGCCGGGGCTCAAGGCCCGGGCCTTGGCCAGCAGGCGCTCCCGCTGACGGGCCGGAGCATCGGGGTGTGCGTGCGGGTCTGCGTTGGTCACACCGGATCGTACGAACACCACGCCGACGGCCCACGCCCGACCCGGCGACCCTCGGTCACACGCCGGTCAAGGTCTACACAGAGGCCGCGTGTTCAATCCCCGATCCCGACGGGGAGTCCGTGATCAATCAGACAACGACACCTGATACAAACATGGTCCGTGCCGTGGAGAACAATCTCGGAAATGCATGAAGAAATCAGATTAATCTTGACGGCCACCGCGGGGGGGGGTAGTCTGCCTGAGAACAGCAACCACTCCGGTGTTGAGCACGATCACCTCGGGGAGACACACATGAGCACCTCGCTCGAACGCCTTCGCCCGAACCGTCACCGTCTGGCCGGGCTTGCGGCGGGCGCGGCAATGTTGCTCACGGCGGGAACTCCCGTCACGGCGGCGATGGCGGGTGGCACGGCCGCAGAACCCCCTGAGCCGCCGCCATCATTGGACGTGTGCTGGCTGGAGTTCATCGATTCCCTGAATATCTGCTGGCAACGCTACGGGCAGGTCCCATTCTTCGATCTCGCGCTCTATTCTGGGTGTGTCAAGGCAATGCTGGATGCCCACAAGTGGTGCCTGGATCGAGTCCCGGCACCGCACCCATTGCCGACGAGATCGATCTGCCGCACGCGCTTGCTCCTGGCACTCGGCATCTGCGGTCAATATCTCGACCCGTGCTTTCCCAACCCCGACCCGCCCGGCGGCTGCACGCCCGACCCGGCGAAGAACATGGCCAAGATCATGTGCATCGAGGGGGCACATGCCGCGTATCAATGCTGCCTCAACTTCATCCCACGAACACCGACGGACCCGCAGGGTAAACTGACAGTCGGGCCCACGTCCGTTTGGGTCGAGCCTTTGGCCAAGTACCTGAACGTGGTCGTTTCGATCGAACCCTTCGGCCTCAATGACTGGACGAGGATCGAGATCGAGTACGCCCAACCCAACCCCGCCGACCCGCAGAACCCTGGCGCGTGGCTCTCCACGCCCGGCGGGACACTCCGGCGTTCCCCGGGCTCGGACCTGGGTGATAAGCCCGCTTCGGTCACACTCAATATACCCCCCTCCATCTATGAGCACGGCACGGAGGTGATCGCCGTGTTCTTCGACCTGTACGGCGACGTCCCAGCCCACGAGCCGGTGCACGGGGATGTAGTGCTGCTCCGGGTCATGTACAGCCACCACGACCTGAACCGCGACGGGTACATTGACAATGCCGACGTGCTCATCGCGCTGACGCGCTACTTCGCCGGCGAGATGTCCTGGGCCCAGTACCAGGCCGTCCTCCAGGCCGTGGGGCAGTGAACGCCGGTGCTTTCAGCCTGAAACCGCTTACGGCGACACATCCACACATCTCCACCAGTCCCTCTTGACGGGCTCGATGGGGGGGTAGTCTGTCTGGCAATGGCATCCTCGTGAGCGTCGGGCGCGAACAACCCAGAAAGTCACCCATGAGCACTTCGATCCAGCGACTTCGCCCGAACGGTCGTCGACCGGCCGGGATCGCGGCGGGCGCGGCAATGTTGCTCACGGCGGGAACTCCCGTCACGGCGGCGAACGACCCGCCGCCGCCCCCACCGCCGACCCTGGCTGATTGTTGGAATCAGATTATTATCACCCTGACCGATTGTCTGCATCTGGCCTGGACCCGTCCGGGCGGGTTTGACGCTCGCATTTACGCCGCGTGTGTCAAGGGTGCGCTGGATGGTTATGTGTGGTGCTTGGATCAAGTGGTGCCTCCACATCCCCGGCCAACGTTCTGGGGATGCTGGGAGCGTTTTAAGTCGGCCATTGCTGATTGCGCAGCCCGATTCCCGGATCCCTGTCTGCCCAACCCGGATCCGCCCGGCGGGTGCACGCCCGATACGGCGGCGAACCATGGGCGCATCGCCTGCGAAAACGCGGCCCGCCTGGAGTGGGAAAAGTGCCGCGGCTTTGTGCCCCGGGCGCCGAGTGGCCCGCGGGCGTCGGTCAATGTTCTGCCGGAGAGCGTGCTGGTCGAACCCTTCGGCAAGTTTCTGAACGTGACGATCTCGGTCGAACCGTTCGGCGTGATCGACTGGGCACGCCTGAACATCACGTTCGTCCTGCCCGACCCGGACGCTCCGGGTTCGTGGATCGAGATCCCCGGCGGCACGCTCGAGCCGACGCTGATCGACGGCCTCGGCCACAAACCGCTCACCCTGGCACTGACCATCCCGCAGGCGGTCTATGACCACGCCCAGAACTTCATGCTGGTCCTCTTCAGCCTGCATGAAACCGCCATCTCGCTCGATCCCTTTGACGGCGACGTGGTCACCATGCGCGTCATGTACAGCCAGCACGACCTGAACCGCGACGGGTACATTGACAATGCCGACGTGCTCATCGCGCTGACGCGCTACTTCGCCGGCGAGATGTCCTGGGCCCAGTACCAGGCCGTCCTCCAGGCCGTGGGGCAGTGAACGCCGGTGCTTTCAGCCTGAAACCGCTTACGGCGACACATCCACACATCTCCACCAGTCCCTCTTGACGGGCTCGATGGGGGGGTAGTCTGTCTGGCAATGGCATCCTCGTGAGCGTCGGGCGCGAACAACCCAGAAAGTCACCCATGAGCACTTCGACCAAGCGACTTTGCCCGAACGGTCGTCGACTGGCCGGGCTTGCGGCGGGCGTGGCAATGTTGCTCACGGCGGGAACTCCCGTCACGGCAGCGCATGAGCCACCCGCACCGCCCACGCTGTTGGACTGCTGGAATCAGTTGATACACCAGCTCAATGGTTGCCGAGAGAACTTCGGCCTCATCCCTGGGTTCGATTCACTGATTTACCAAGGTTGTGTTGAGGGCGTCCGTGACATATACGAAGACTGCTTACGAGATGTTCAGCCGCCGAGTCCATTACCGACCATCAGCGCCTGCTACCTCAGGTATCTGCAGGCCCTCCGAGTTTGCGAACTCTACCCCAATCCCTGCTTCCCGAACCCCGACCCGCCCGGAGGATGCACCGAGCAGCCCACCCTGAACTGGGCCAGGATCGAGTGCATCAAGGCCGCCCGGATAGAGTTAGCCAAGTGCCGCTCCTTCGTGCCCCGCCCGCAGCACGGCCCGCAGGGGACCGTCTCGGTCGCCCCGGACCTGGTCCGCGTCGAGCCCCTCGGTAAGTACCTCAACGTCATGCTCTCGGTCGAGCCCTTCGGCGTCAATGACTGGTCACACATCGAGGTGATCTACGGCCAGGTGAACCCCGCCGACCCCGAGAACCCCAGCGCCTCCATCCTCACCCCGGGAGGCTCGCTCACAACGTTCAACACCCCCGATCTGGGCAAGCAGCCCGTGTCGGTCACGCTCAACATCCCGCCGGAGATCTACGAGCACGGCCAGGCGCTGATCGGTGTGACCTTCCGGCTCTGGGGCTCCGGGATGGACGTGCCTTCACACGCGGACGTGCTCGTGCTCCAGGTCATGTACAGCCAGCACGACCTGAACCGCGACGGATATATTAATAATGCCGACGTCCTCATCGCCCTGACGCGCTACTTCGCCGGGGAGATGTCCTGGGCCCAGTACCAGGCCGTCCTCCAAGCCGCGGGGCAGTGAACACGGGCCGAGCGCGGAAGGCCGGCCGCTCACGCGGTGGCCAGCCGCACGAACAGTTCCACACCCGTGGGTATGGCCCGGTCGTCGAAGTCAAAGTCGGGCTGGTGGAGCGTCGGGACGCGATCGCGGTCGGGCGGGCGCAGACCCAGGTAGAAGAAGACGCTGGGCACCTCGCGGGCGTAGAACGCGAAGTCCTCGCCGCCCATGGTGGGGTGCTCGACCAGCCCGACGGCCTCTTCGCCTAGCGCGGCGCGCGCGGTCCCAAACCACGCCTCGGTGGCGGCGGGATCGTTGTGCGTAACCGGGTAGCCCTCGTGCCACTCGACCTCCGCCGTGCACCCGTGCGCGGCGCAGACCCCGCGGACGATCTCGATCAGCCGGGCGCGGAGCAGGTCGCGCGTGGCGGCCCGCAGGGCACGCACAGTGCCCCCGAAGACCGCCTCCTCGGGGATGACGTTGCTGGCGGTGCCGGCGTTGACGGTGCAGACGCTGACGACCGCCGCGTCGTGCGGTGCGACGTTGCGCGACACGATCGTCTGCAGCGCGCTGATGCACGCGGCCGCCGACACGACCGGGTCGCGCGCGTGCTGCGGAAACGCCGCGTGCGCCTGCGTGCCACGCACGCACACGCGGAACTCGTCGGTGCTGGCCAGCAGCGGGCCGGGGCGCGTTGCCACGCGGCCCAGCGCCAGGTCGGGCCAGCCGTGCAGCCCGTACATGCGCGCGATCGGCGGGCCGATGATCCCGCCGCGCAGCAGGCCCTCGCGGCAGAGTCGCTCGCCCCCGGCGCCGCCCTCCTCGGCGGGCTGGAAGACCAGCGTGACCGGGCGCGGGCGGTCGATACGGCTGAGAACGCCGGCGACGCCGAGCAGGATGGCGGTGTGCCCGTCGTGACCGCAGGCGTGCATCACCCCGGGGTAGCGCGAGGCGTAGGGCGCGCCCGTGCGCTCGGCGATCGGCAGTGCGTCCATGTCGGCCCGCAGGCCCACCGCCGTCTCCCCAGCGCCGGCCCCCCCCGGCGCCGCGGTTACGCTCGCCGGGAGATGCCCGACGACCCCCGTGCCCCCGGCCAACCCCGCCTTGAACGCGACACCCAGACGCGACAGTTCACGCTGGACGGCCTGCGATGTCCGCTGCTCCTGGTAGCCCAGTTCGGGGTGGGCGTGCAGGTCGTGGCGGATCGCCCGGAGGCGGGGCTCCTCCTCGGCGATCAGCGCGGCCAGTCGGGCGCGGTCCATGAAATCAGTCTACACCCGGGGGAAGGGGTGATGGGGGCGATGATCGGTCAGGTGGAAGCGGCGGCGTCGCGCATCAGCACCTCAAAGGTGCCCAGCTCGCCCATGTCGCTGCCGCCGAACTCCTCCGGCGTCTTCAGCACATAACGCCCGTCGCTGCGCAGGGCCCAGGCGTGCCGCCGGTCGGCCTCCATGACCTGGAAGATCCGCAGCAGGCGCTGGCGCACGCCGCGGTCCAGCGCAGGGCAGGCGGCCTCGACACGCTGCTCCAGGTTGCGGTACATCCAGTCGGCGCTGCCGAAATACCAGTCCCCGTCGAGCGGGTCCTCCTGCCCGGCGCCGAAGTGGAAGATGCGCGAGTGCTCCAGGAACCGCCCCACGACGCTGGTGACACGGATGTTGTCGCTCAGGCCGGGCACGCCCGGGCGCAGGCAGCAGAACCCGCGGACGTAGAGGTCCACCCGCACGCCCGCCTGGCTCGCGGCGTAGAGCGCGCGGGTCATCCCGCTGTCCTCCAGCGCGTTCATCTTGGCCATGATCCGCCCGCCGACGGGAGAACGCCCCCGCGCGTGCGCCAGGGCCAGGTCGATCTCCCGCTGCACCAGCCGCAGGAACGTGTCCTTCATCGTCACCGGCGCCACCAGCAGTCGCCGGTAGTCCTTCTTCTTCGAGCGCCCGGTCAGCAGGTTGAACATGTCCACCACGTCCGCGGTGATCTCCGGGTCGCACGTCAGCAGGCCCAGGTCGGTGTAGAGTTGGGCGGTGGCCGGGTTGTAGTTGCCCGTGCCGAGGTGCGCATAGCAGCGCAGGGCATCGGCCTCGCGCCGCACCACCAGCGCCGCCTTGCAGTGGGTCTTGTACCCCAGCACCCCGTACGCCACGTGCACGCCGGCCTTCTCCAGCGCCTGCGCCAGCCGCACGTTGCGCCCCTCGTCGAAGCGGGCGCGCAGTTCCACCAGGCAGGCCACCTGCTTGCCGCTCTCGGCCGCGCGGATCAGGTGGTGCACGAAGGGCGAATCGCGGCTCGTGCGGTAGATCGTCTGCTTGATGGTCACGACGCTCGGATCGCTGGCGGCCTCGGCGATGAACCGCTCCGCCGAGGCACCGAAACTGTCGTAGGGGTGGTGCACCAGCACGTCGCCGCGCCGGATCGTCTCGAAGATGCTCTCCTCCCGCTCGCTCAGCCGCGCGGGCACCACCGGGGTCCACGCCGGGGCCTTCAGGTCCGCGCGCGGCAGGTCGGCGATCTCGAACAGCGAGCGGAAGTCCAGAAGGCCCTGGCTCGGGTCGACGTCCTCAGGGTGGATCTTGAACATCTCGACCACCCGCCGCACAAACCCCGGCGAGGCCGTCCGCGATACCTCCAGCCGCACAACCTTCGCGAAACGACGGCTCTTGAGCTGCGCCTCCACGAAGTGCAGCAGGTTCTCCGCGTCCTCCTCGGTGTCGTCGCCCGGGACGGCCCCGTCGGCCGCGCGGGTCACGCGGAACGGCATGACCTCCGTGAGCGTCATGCCCGGGAACAGGTCGTCGAGGTTGTGACGGATGAGGTCGTACAACTGCACGAACCGCCCGCGCCCCGGCTCGCGCTTCTCGCCGGCACGCCCGTCCGCGCCGGGCACGCGCACCCACCACGGGAAGCCCTGCCCGCTGGGGATCTTCACCCGCGCAAACAGCGGCTCGTCGCGACCCGGCTCGGTCATCAGCACCCCGATGTTGTTCGACAGGTTGCTGATGAACGGGAACCGGTGCCCGGGGTCGACCGCCAGCGGCGTCAGCGCCGGGAAGACATTCACGCGGTACCAGTCGCGCAGACGCTGCCGCTCGTCGTCCTCCAGTTCCGACCAGTCCAGCAGCGCAATCCCCTCGCGCGCCAGCGCCGGGCGGATCACCCGCTCGTACACCAGCGACTGCTGCTCCTCCAGGTGTTCGAAGGTCTTGCGCACCACCGTGAGCATCTGCTTGGGCGTCGGGGCGTCGTCGCCGTCCGGCGCCGTGCGCGTCTCCACGCACCGCAGCAGGTAGCCCACGCGCTTCATCACGAACTCGTCCAGGTTGCTGGTGAAAATCGCCAGGAACCGCGTCCGGTCCAGCAGCGCCAGACGCTCGTCGAACGCCTGCCGCAGCACCCGCGCGTTGAACTCCAGCCACGAGAGATCGCGGTTGAACGTCTTCGCACCCTCGCGCACGTCCGGCCGCATCCCCGCCAGCGGCTCATCGTTGAACCGCACCGCATCCGGCGCCTGCCCCGGCCCCCCGCCAACTCCGACCGCGCCCGTCCCACCCTCGTGATGCAGCGACAGCCCGTTCGCCCCCGACAGGGGCGCCGGCACACCGCCCGCATGGGCCGTCACGCCCGGCACCGGCTCGACTTTGCCCGCTCGACCACTCATGCGCGCTCACTCGCCCCTTCCTGATCTGTCCCCCGACGCCTCATACACCGCCGCACACCCCACCGCCTCCGTGACTCGCACTCGCGCCACGCGCACCCCTCCCGCCCCCGACGGCCGAGAACACCCCACACCCGCAACGTTCTTCGGCCCTTCCGAGCAGCGCCTTTCGAGCCGCTCCGATAACAGCCCCCAGATTCTTTCCGCGACGCGCTCTGCCGAAGGATTCACACGATCAAATGGGGATACTTCGTTGAGAAACCGGTCTTTCCAAGGCCCGATGATCTCTTCAAGATCGTGAACGATCGCATGAAAATCGACCAACATGCCATCACGATCCAGATGTGCACCTTCTATCCACACCGTCACGTGCCAGTCGTGGCCGTGGATTGGCTCGCGTTCCCCGGCGATTTCCAGGGCGTGGGCGGCTGAAAACACGGTCTGGACCTCCACCTGGTACATCCCGCCACTCTAGGCCCCGCACGCGCAACCACGGACACGCGCACCCTGAACTCGAACGCTCCGCATCACAGAGCGCGGTCAGGTGGGATCGGCGCGGCGAATCACCAAAGCGGCCCAAGCGGCACGGTCGGCCTGCCGATAACGCCAGAGGGTGGTACGTCCGATCCGGTCAGCGTGGATGACTCCAAGCCAGCGACGATGCACGCGGAACTGATCCCCATCTCGCGCCTGCGCCCCGGCGATGTGCTGAAGCAATCGCTGTTCACGCGCCACGGCATCAAACTGCTTCCGGCGGGTGCGTGCGTGACCGAGGGCGTGCTGAAGGCCCTGCGGCACAGCGGCGAGCCGTTGCTGGTGCTGGCCGACTCGGTGAGCGACCTGGCCACGGCACGGCTGGTGCGCCGGGTGCGCCCGGTGCGGATCGGTCGCGCGGCGGACACGCCGGCGGTCACGATCGGCGGTCGGCTGCCGCTGGAACCTGGCCAGCCGCTGGAGGATCACCACCGCGGCGCGTTCGAACTGGGCGCGTTCGAGCCGGCCTCGCCGGAGCCCGACGAGGACCCCGCCGCGCTCCCGCGCCGGTGGGCCATCCGGCACGAGCACCTGGACCGGGTGCGGACGGCGATGCTCCGTGTGGCCGACGAACTGGTGAACGAGCGGGCCGAGCGTTGGGACGCGCTGGACCGAACGGTGCCCGAGGGGCTGGACGCGCCGACCCTGATCGAGGAGTACGCGCCGGGGTGGGTGTCGGACAGCGCCCTGGTCGAACTGCACCGCGCCCATGTTCAGGTGATCCGGGAGATGTCGGCACGGCTGGTGGCGGGGCTGCCGGTGGGCACCGAACACCCGCGCGCGGTGGTGCAGGACCTGCTGGAGCGGTTCGAGTCGAACCCGCGGCGGTTCGCGGTGCTGCCGCTGACGGCGTCGGGCCCCGTGGCCGACACACTGGCGGAGCACGCCTATACGACGGCGGGCCTGGCGCTGGGGGTGGCCGCGCGCCTGCGGTGGCCGCGCGCGCTGGTGCTGGAGACGGCCCTGGCGGGCCTGCTGGCCGACACGGGGATGGCGATGGTCCCCGCGGAGATCCGGTCGCGACCGCGCGGGCTGGACGAAGCGGAGATCAACCGTGTGCGGCGGCACCCGACGTGGTCGGTGGTGATGCTGGATGCGATGCGGGGGCTGCCCGAGCGGGTGCTCTGCGCGGTGCACCAGCACCACGAGCGTGAGAACGGTCGCGGCTACCCGCGCGGGCTTCGCGGCGAGCGGATCCATCCGATCGCGCGCGTGCTGGCGGTCGCCGACGTCTTCGCGGCCATGACCGCGCACCGCCCGCACCGCCCGGCGCTGACGCCCTTCCGGGCGATGCAGCAGGTGCTGGCGATGAGCGGCGAGGGGCTGCTGCACCGCCCGGCGGTGCGCGCGCTGCTGGCCCTGTGCGGGCTGTTCCCGATCGGCTCGGTGGTACGACTCTCCGACGCGACGCTGGCGCGGGTGATCGGAGCGCACGAATCCCTCCAGGACCGTCCGCTCGTGCAGCGTCTGCGCGACGGGCGCGGAGGCCGGGTCGTGGACCTGTCCCACGTCGAACCCGGCGAACTGTCGATCGTCGAAGCCGTCCCCGATGATGCCGTCATCCCGGCGCACTGATCGAACCCGGGCGTATGCCCGGGCATCTCAGTGGCGTCGCCGACGCAGGCCCAGCAGCCCGAAACCGCCCAGCACCGCCGCGGCCCCCGGGCCCGGCACCAGCGTGATGCTCACCGCGTCCAGCGCCGGTCCGCGCGCCGAGATCCCGGTGACGGCCTGGAACTGCAGGCGGTTGATGCCGGAGGTCAGGCTGGCGGTCACCTCCACGCTGCGGAGTTGCCAGTTCATGAACTGCCCGTTGTTGCCGCCATGCGTCTGCGTGTACTCGGCGACCTGCACGCCGTTCCAGAGCACGCGCATGGTAAACGCGAAGTTAGAACCCCAGACGTTGCCGGCCTGGGCCCAATCGACGCGGTAGAGCTGCCCCGGCAACAGGCCGGAGATGTCCTGGTAGATGCCGCTGGGGCTCTGCGTCCCGACCAGGTCGATCCAGTACTCGCCCTCGTATGCGGAAAACTGGAGGTTGGGCAGACTGGGGTTGAACACCGCCTGGACAAACTCGATGTTGCCCGGGCCGGCGTTGGTCCAGCCGCCGTAGGTCTCGCCATTCGCCACGGTGCGGAAACCGAGACCGGGCTGCTCGAAGCCGCCGTTCACGACCTGACCCGAAGCACCGGGCGTCATGACGACCAGGCCCAGAGCCAAAAGGAGAACTCCGGTAACCGAACGAACACGTTGAATGGACATGACCTTCCTCTCCATTGAGTGACTGCCCGCCCGCGGCTGCCGCCTAGAAACCACGCCAGAGATGGCCGTGACCCGACAAAGACCGCGCAGCGATAAGAACACGACACACAGCTACAACATACAGCACGGACCGGAAAAATCCCGGGCCTCAAGGGTAAATGCGTATATCGCGGGGGATTACACGTGCCCATTTCGCTCACTCAAGCCCGGTCCAGCCCGATCGGTATCAGCATGGCCTCGGAATCAAGTCCGACGGCGGTACGCGCCCTGTGAGCCCCGCCCGAGGGAACCGCCGGAGGCGAAATGGCGGACATCTCGGGCAGTACTCATCACGGCCCCGGGTCGGGTGTTCGGCGGGCGGTGATTCGGTGGGCGGTGAGTCTCGGAGAGGAGCGGTTGGGGTGGGGATTGGGGCGGAGGGAGATGTGGGTTGGTCGGGGAAGAAGGCGAAATGCGGTTGACGCGCAGGCCGTCACCCGATACAACCGTGGCCTCAGCAAGGAGTTCCGAATGGCCCGTCGCGCAGCTGCAGTCGTCACCCTGGTTTCCGCCGCCGCCGCCACGATCGCGCTGAGCGGGTGCACCGTTCAGGACGAGGTGTGGGCAAACCCGATGCCCGAACTGGCGACACTGGACCGGACGCCGGAGATGGTCGGCAACGGGTTTTCGATGTCGTACAACCTGAACCGGCTGCAGATCCTGGGCGACATCGGGCGGGTGATGTACACCGACCGGGCCTCGCGTCTGTCGCCGCTGCCTTTGCGGTAAGGCCGGGCGCGCCGGCCGTGGTGAGCGCCGGCGATTGCAAGAGCACATGTGAGGATTCGCCGGACCGGGCATCGTTGCCGGGGCGGCAGTTCTGCGCGGTCGAGGTGGGTCGCGCGGGCGTGCGCGGTCAGATCGGCGGGCGCCGGTCCCTGGCCTGAGCGTCGGCGGTCTGCGACGGGTCGATGCCGCCGCTCACGGGGAGGATGACGCTGAAGCAGGCGCCGCGTCCGTTGCCGACCGGCGAGCGTACCTCGACGCGCCCGCGGTGCTGCTCGACGATGCGGCGGGTGACGGCCAGGCCCAGGCCGGTGCCTCGCAGGCCCTTGGTGGTGACGAAGGGCTCGAAGATCTTGCGCTGCATGGCGGGTGGCACGCCTGGCCCGTTGTCGATGACGTCGACGCGGACCTCTCCGCCGGAGGGGGAGCCGTCGGGGCCGAGGCGGAGCCCGGCCTTGACGGTGACGACCCCGGCGCGGGGCTCGACGGCCTCGACGGCGTTGGTGAAGAGGTTCATGAAGGCCTGGTGCATCTGCTCGGTGTCGATGGGCACCGGGGGGAAGTCGGGGTCGGCATCGACGATGAGCACAACGCCGCGTGCGTCGCAGAGGTCCTTGAGCAGTGAGGCGCAGTCTTCGAGCAGCGGGGTGAGGCGTGTGAGTTCGATCTCGAGCGTGCGCGGGCGGGAGTAGGCCAGCATGTTCATGGTGAGGCCGATGATGCGGTCGAGGTTGCGCTTGAGGATGCCCCAGCCGCCGCGCGAGACCTTGAGGTCCTCCTTCTTGAGGCCCATCTCGACCACGTCGGCCCCTCCACGCAGGCCCTGGAGGATGTTCTTGATGGAGTGCGAAAGGCTGGCGACGGTCTCGCCCATGGCCGCCAGGCGCTCGCCCTGGAGTTTCTGGGCGTAGAGCTCGGCGTTGGCCAGGGCCAGGCCGGTGTGCTGTCCGACGGCGTTCATGAGGGCCAGTTGCTCGGGGGTGAAGGCGGGGCCGTCGCCGGAGGAGTCGATGTAGATGGCGCCGAAGGTGCGGTCGCGGAAACGGATGGGGGAGCAGATGGCCGAGCGGATGGCCAGGCGGGTGATGGAATCGGCGGGGCTGGCGCGGTCGTTGACGCCGGCGCCGGTGAAGCGCGGGTCGGTCATGGCGTTGGTGGAAAGGACGCCCTCGTTGCGGCTGAGGCAGTGCTGGAGGATGGTGCGCGAGACGTTGATGCGCTCGCGCCGGGCCGGTTCGCCCTCGTGGCCGGGCTTGTCGCCGGGCGTGCCGAGCAGGCCGGAGTCGCCGGTGAGGGCGGCGGTGCCCCCGGAGAGGCCGGGGTTCTGCGGGGCGAAGCGGACGACCGCGGGCTCGGGCTCGGCCGATTCGCTGGTCATCAGCATCACGCCGCGCTCGGGGCGGAACTCCTGGAAGACCAGGTCCATCACGCCCTCGAGCAGGCGCTGGCGGTCGGGCAACTGGCTGGTGAGCGTGGTGAGCTGGTAGACCACGCGGAGGTGGTCGCCGGCGCTGGTGCGCGCGTCGGACTCGCCCAGCGAGACCGAGTCGCCGAGCATCACCGAGTCCTCGCTGGAGGCCAGCGCGCGGTCGACGGTGGGCTTGACGGAGTCCTTGATGATGCGGACGGTGTCCAGTTCGGGCTGTCGTCCGGCCAGTCCGAAGACCATGAGCGTGGCGCCGGTCTTGATCTGGTCGCCGGGCTTGAGGCGCGTGCGGGCGGCGATGCGGGTGCCGTTGACCCAGGTGCCGTTCTGGCTGCCCAGGTCGCGGATGTACCAGGCGTTGCGGTCGGGGGTGAGCTCGGCGTGACGGCGGGAGACGGTGGCGTCGGTGAGGGGGAGTGCCTCGCTGGAGCGGCCGACCAGTTGCGGCTCCTGATCGGGCAACTGGAAGGTGCGTCCCTTGTCGGGCCCCTGGATGACCGTGAGCACCAGCACGGAGCAAGGGTAGAACCGCGGGAGGGACGGCCCGTGCGGCCGTATGCTCCGGTCATGGCCCGCAAAGCCGCCGCAACCTCCGCCGCGAAGCCCTCCGTCTCTCCTGCCGGGGGCGCGGCGTTTCCGCCGTCGGTGGCGGTGCTGGTGGGCGCGGAGCGGTTCCTGCACCTGGACTACGCGTCGCGTGCGCGAGAGTCGCTGCTGGCGCGGCACGGGCGGGTGGAGGTGTTCCGGTTTGACGCCGAGACGTCGCGCCCCGCCGACGTGCTGGACGAGTGCCGCTCGATGGGCCTGATGGCGGAGCACAAACTGATCGTGGTCGACAACGCCGACGCGATGCTCAAGGACTCGCGCGACGAGGGCGAGCCGGCTCGCCGTGGCGAGCGGACCCCGCGCGAACTCTTCGCCGACTACCTGCGCAAGCCTGAGCCGACCGCGACGCTGCTGCTGCGGGCGGCGAAACTGGTGATGGGCAAACTCGAGGCGGCGCTGCTCGAAGGCGGCGGTGTACTGGTCGAGTGCGACGAGCCGCCGCCGGCGGGCGCGGCGGCGTGGGCGTGCCAGCGGGGGGCGGTGCACGGCGTGCGCCTGGCGCGGGCCGCGGGCGAGCGGCTGGTCGCGGCGCTGGGATGCGACCTGTCGCGGATCGACAGTGAACTGGCGCGCCTGGCGGTGATGACGGCGGCCCGCGGGCAGGACGAGATCACCGCCGAACTCATCGACCGGGAAACGGGGACGGCGCGCGAGGAGGAGATCTGGTCGATCCAGGCGCCGCTGCTGGCCGGCGACGCCCGCGCGGCGCTGGAGCACCTGGACGGGCTGCTGTCGGTGTCGCGCCAGTCGCCGGCGGGGCTGAGCTGGGCGTACATCGACCTGGCCCGCAAACTCGACGGGGCGCGGCGCGGGCAGACAGCCCACCTGCGCCTGTGGGGGCCGGCGGCCAGCGTGATCCCCGCGGCGGCCCGCCCGCTGCATCCGGCCCAGACCGCGGCGCTGTTCGAGGCGGCGGTGGAGACCGATGCACGGCTGAAGTCCGGGCGTGGCGATCCGCGGCGCCTGCTGGAGCGGCTGACGCTGCGCTTCACCGACCTGACCGGCCCGCCGGGGCGGAACCGCCCGGCGCCCGCGGCGCGGGGCTAGCGCGTGAAGCCGGCGGGGATGGTGAGCATGGGGATGATGATCGCCATGAGCACCGAGCCGATGATGAGGAACATCACGACGATGATCGCGGGCTGAAGCACCGCCATGAGGCGCTGGCTGCGCCGGTCCACTTCCTCGGTCATGTCGCCGGCCAGGGCGTTGAAGGCCTGCTCCAGGTCGCCGGCGCGTTCGGCGGCGATGAGGAGTTTGCGCGTGGCCAGGGGGAGGGCGTCGACCTGCTCGATGAGCTGGCGGAGCACGCCGCCCTCGACCAGGCGGTTGCGCAGGCGGTCCATCTGGGCGCGGAGGCGGCGCTCGGTGATGGCCTGGTTGGCGGTGGTCAGGGCGTCGGCCAGCGGCACCCCGGAGCGCGACATCGCGGCCATGGTGGAGAAGAACCGGGCCAGTTCCTGCGCCAGCACCACGTCGCGCACCATCGGCAGGCGGGCCATCACCGCCGACAGCCACCCGCCGATGACCGACCGGAAGATCACCACCGAGCCCACCGCCGCCACGAACAGCACCGCCAGCGGCAGGAACCACGACTGGATAAACAGCCCCAGGTTCATCAGCGCGCGCGTGAAGAAGTTGATCTTCCCCTCGCCCACCTCGCTGAGGCTCGTGCCGATCATCGGGACGATGAAGGTGATCATGCCGACGGCAATGAAGAAGGAGATCGCCAGCACGATGGCGGGGTAGATCATGAGCGTGGCGGCGCGCCCGCGCGTGGCCAGCAGGCGCCGGGCCGTCACCGCCAGCTGGCGCGTCGAGCCAGCCAGGTCGCCGGTGCGCTCGGCGGCGCGGTAGATCGCGATGGTCACCTCGTCGAACGCTCCGGAGCGCCGGCAGGCTTCGGAGAAGGCCTGCCCCGCGGCGACGTTCCGGCGTATGGCGTCGATCACGCCGTGCGCCGGGCCGGTCACGGTGTTGCCGGCCACCTCCAGGGCTTCGGTGAGCGGGACGCCGCGGGCCAGCAACTGGCCCAACTGCTCGTTGAGGACCGCCTGATCCTTGAGCGACAGTTCGGTCCTGGTCTCGGTCCACCCCGGGAGGCTGACCGCCCCGCGCAGGGCCAGGCGCTCGCGGCGCAGTTCCTCCGCCAGCGCTCCGCGGCTGCGGCAGGTGCGCACGCCCAGGCGCGGCATGCCCCCGCCCTGCGGCGCGGCCAGATAGAGGAACGACATGTTCGCGCTGGCTCGGCTCATCGTCGCCACGGCAGTTTAGGGCTCATCGGGTGTTTCTCCGGACGGCTCCACCCCGGGCGGCGGGGGCGGGCGCTTCCAGCCCACCTCGGGGTCTTTTTCCATGGCCGTGGAGGACTGTTTCACGCAGCGCAGACAGATGATCGCCTGCTCGTACAGCGGGCTGCGCCAGTGGCGCTGCGACCGGCGTTCGAGGCACAGGGTGCAGGTCTCGCCGGGGCGGGACGTGTCGCCGCCCTGCAGGTGCACCAGGTCCGTGTACGCCGTCGAGAGACACGCGGCGCAGACCAGGCTCCCGCGGTGGCCCTCGACCATGGGGCGCTGCTCGCTCCAGGGGCGACGGCAGAAATCGCAGAGGAAGAACTCGTTGCCCTCGGCCCCGGGGTTATGCACGCGGTTCCTCCTTCTGGCCCATCGCGTTCCGCGCCACGCCCGCCACCAGGGCCAGCAGGGCCCGCCACTCGGCATAGCGGTAGGTGACGGCGTGCTCGTCGTGGATCGCCCGCACCCGACGCAGCAGGCCCTCGTGCAGGTCGCGCTGCCAGTCCTGCGCGGAGCGGTCGCAGAAGAACAGGCGGCAGCCCAGGGGCTTGACGGCGTGCACGCCGCAGCGCGTCCGCGCCGGGCCATCGAGGAAGGGACAGTCGTCCCCCGACCAGCCGACCGCCAGGCGCAGGCCGGATTCACCGGCGCGGCCGCACGACGACGCGCGGCGCACGCAGTAGGCGGCTTCCAGGCCGGTGACGTAGAGCCGGTGCCCGGCGCGGGCGAAGTGGCAGCACCGCCCCGAGGCCCAGCAGGCCGGCCCGCGCGCCTCGATCTCCTGCGCGGCGCGGGCGTAGACCCCTTCCAGCGCCGTGGCCGCCGGGTGATCCCCGGCGCACTCCAGCCAGTGCCTGGCCCAACGGCGTTCCTGCTCGCTCGACACGCGCCGCCCCTAGATGGTGATGCTGTCGCGCAGCACGCGCACGCGCTCCAGCGGGATCAGTTCGCCGCGATCGATCCCCGGGCACGTCCGGCGGGCCGCGTCCCACGAGCGGCGCGAGGCCAGCAGGCTGGGCCAGAACGGCCACGAACGGCACTGCTTCGGGCGGTCCTCGTAGACCCCGCACACCGCCTTGCCGGGCACCTTCTGCCGGTCGAGGAAGACGCAGTCGTAGCCCGAAGGGCCGAGGCGCTCGTTCAGCGAACGCCCCTCGCTCATCACGTTCGTGTACTGGCGGATGAAGTCCTCGACGCTCAGACCCAGCCGCCGCGCCAGGGCCGCGCACTCGTCATCGTCGACGAGCACGTACCCGGGCGGACCGGAGCAGCAGTTTCCGCACATGGTGCAGCCGAAACGAAGGCCCTTGCCGCCCTCGGGCGCATCGGGTCGCGCGAACCACTCCGGGGCACCGCCCGCGCCGGCGGATCCGGCTCCGGCATCGCTCGGCGTGCTGGGGGCGTGCAGGGGCGTCATCGTCGGCAGTGTATCGGCGGCTCCGGGCGTGGGCTCACCGCGTGCCCTGCTCGACGCGGGCCAGCGCGGCGACCGCGCGGGCCAGCAGATCGGCGGTGCGGGCGCGGGCCTGCTGCGCCTGCTCGTCGCCGACAGCGCCGAAGTTGATCTCCACGTTGCAGGCCGACGACTGGGCCGCGGCCTCGCACACCAGCGCCGCGATGCGCAGGTCGCTGCGGAGGTGGCGGTTGGTGATCGGGACCAGCGCCGCGCACAAGTCCGCCGCGTCGGCGCAGATCTCCAGCACGCGCAGGGGCACCTCGACACACCGCCACGCCGCGGGGGCCAGCCCCTGGGCGCGGCGCGGATCATCCGACGGCAGGCGCTGCAACCCGTTCAGGTGCGCGTAAGCCTCGGCGTCCTCGTCGGCCAGGCGCAGCAGGTCCGCCCGCCAGGCGTCGAGGCGGGCCCGGGCCCGCTCGAGTTCGTCGGCGTGCGGGGCCAGGTCCTTGCGCCCGATCGAGTACGACACGACCATCCCCGCCAGCGCCACCCCCACGCCCGCCACCACGCCCGCCGCCGCTCCGCCGCCGGGCGCGGGCGTGCGCGCGGCCAGCGCCTCCAGCATCGCGTGCAGCGTCATGTCGCCGATCCCGCTCATGGCCGCACCGTAGCCCCGGCCTGCGCCGGTGGGCGTGGCGTGGGTGCGGGAGGTGCGGGGGGGTTGGGGGGGTCGGGGGGGTCGGGGTCGTCGCCGGCGGCGTCGTCCACCGACAGGACCGGGTGTTTCGACCGGGCGTTGACGCTGAGCATGAGCAGCGCGCCGACGATCCCGACGAACCCGCTGACCCACTGCCAAGCGCCCAGCCGCTCGTCGAACAGCCACAGCGAGCCGACCGCCGTCAGCACCGGCTGCAACTGGATCACCCCGACGGTGACGGCCACGCCCATGCCGCGCAGCGCGGCGTAGTAGGTCACGTGGGAGATGGCGATGCCGATGAACGCGCTGAGCACGAGCATCCAGACCTGGAAGGGGGTCATCGCGGTGACGGGTCGCTCCCACGACCAGCCCAGCGTGAACATGAGCACGACCATACCGACCGCGGTGAACTGGCAGATCACCCCGAAGGCGATGATGGGGTTGTAGCGGCTGACGTAGTAGCGCACGCTCAGGCCGTAGCCGGCGAAGAGCACGCCGGACACCAGCGCCACCAGCACGCCGGTGAGCGTGGCCCCGGCGCCCAGCCCCTCGGGCTTGAAAGCCAGCAGGCCGATCGACCCGGCCACCACCAGCCCCACGCCGACCCAGTAGCGGCCCCGGCGCAGCGTGGCCCGCTCCGCAGGGAACAGCAGGTAGGCCCCCAGCGTCACGAAGACGATCTGCACCCGGAACACGAACGAGAAGAACCCCGGCTCCAGCAGCTTGGGGCCCCACGCGAACGCGGTCTGTCCGCAGATGTTGAACAGCACCGGCACCGCCGACGCCGTCACCAGCGCCCAGGGCAGGCTCCCGCGGCGCCAGGCCCACGCCAGCACCGGCAGCCAGAACAGCGCCGAGATCCCGTAGCGCCAGCCGTTGGCCGAGTACGGATCGAGCCGGACCTCATCCCCCGAGAAATACCGCAGGAACAGCGGGACCGAGGCCCAGGAAAGCAGGGTGAAGACGATCAGCACCGCGCCACGCAGGGAGGCGTGCGGCGCGGCCTCCGCGGCGACCAGCGACGGCGCGACCGCTGCACCACGACCGCCCAGCGCCGCGCCGGCACCGCCGACGGCCGTGCCGGCTTCCCGCTGCACCTTCGCTGCCGACCCATCGTCCGACATCGTGCCCCCCCCCCGCGCACCGACGCCACCCCAGCCCTGAACGAACCGTCATCAGCCGTCGGCACGCCCGCCGGCGCCACCGCCGCCGCGGCTGAGTCGCCGCAGGGTGGCCATAAGTCGCAGGTAGTCGCGTCCGGCCATGGCCGGCAGGCCCGCGACGGTCTGGCCCGGCGGGACATCGGCCATCACGCCGCTCTTGGCGGCGATGCGCGCGCCGGCGCCGATGGTCACGTTGTCCGCGATGCCGCAGTTGCCGCCGATCACCGCCCCGTCGCCGATGGTGACCGAGCCGGCGATGCCGGAGCAGCCGCAGATGACCACGCAGCGCCCGATGCGGCAGTTGTGGGCGACCTGCACGAGGTTGTCGATCTTCGTGCCGTCGCCGATCGTCGTCGAGCCGAAGCGGGCGCGGTCGATGCAGGTGTTGGCGCCGATCTCGACGCCGCGCCCGATGCGCACGTTGCCGGTGTGGGGGATCTTGAGCAGCCCGCGCCCCGACGGGTCGGGGCGGTAGCCGAAGCCGTCGGCCCCGATCCGCACACCCGAGTGCAAGATGACCTCGTCGCCGATCTCCGAGCCGGCGCGGACCGTAACCTGCGCGTGCAACTCGCAGCCGGCGCCGATGCTCGAGGCCTCCTCGATCACGCACCCCGGCCCGAGCACCGTCCCGGCGCCGATGCGGCAGCCGACCCCGACAAAGCAGTGCGCCCCGATGGTCGCGCCGCGCTCCACTCGGGCGGTGGGGTCGATCACCGCGGTCGGATGAACGCCGGCGTCGGCGTTCGCCGGGCCGCGCACGGCGTGCCGGGCCTGCAGGGTCTCCAGCACGCGGATGAGGGCCACGTCGGGATCGGGCACGAAGATCAGGGCCCGCTGGTCGGGGTCGTGCCCCTCGACGGGCACGCCGTCCTTCACCAGCGCCGCCGAAGCACGCCCCGAGGCCCAGCCCTTGGCGTAGCGGGCCTCGCGGATGAAGGTCAGCACGCCGGGCGCGCCGTCCTCCATCGCGTCCACGCGCTGGATGGGCAGGTCCGCGCGACCATCCAGGCGGCCGCCCAGCATCGCCGCGACCTGGCCGGTCGTCAGCACAGGGGCCTCAGTGGCGGGTGAAGCCGGGGTGGGGAGGGGTGTTGGAATGGCGTGCACAGGCTCGGCGCCCTGGCCCGGAACCTCTCGGCCCGCCGGGACCGAAGAGCCGTCGGCGGGCGGCGCAGGCGACGACGTGGGCACGTGCACGGGCATGGCCTCGATTCTACGCCCGCGGACCGCCCCCCCCGGCCACCCCCCCGGCCACCCCCCCGGCCACCCCCCCGGCCACCCCCCCGGCCACCCCCCGGACCAATCGGGCCGGGGATCAGTTCCCGGCCTTGCCGGAAGCGGGGGCGGTGGCCGAGCCGCCGGCGGAGAACTCGTTGTCCATCATGGTGATCAGGTCGCGGGTGATGTCCTGCCCGGGGTCAACCCAGAGCAGTCGCCGCAGGCCGATGACGCGCTGCATGTCATCGCTGCTGATGCTGGCGGGAATCGAGAGGGCGTCGTCGGCGGCCATGACCATGGTGAAGCCGCGCTGCTGGGCCAGGCGCCGGGCCGCGTCGTTGATCTTCTCGTAGAGCAGGCGGAAAGTGGCCGCACGCATGCGCTCCAGTTCGGCGTCGGCGATGCGGCGCTCGACCTCAGCCTGGACCTGACGCCGGAGGAAGTCGCCCATGGCACGGTCGCGCCCCGCGCCGGCGGGCATGGCCTCGATCTTGGTCTGCATGTCCTTGAGTTCGTTGGCGAGTTTGGCCAGTTCGGCCTCCGCCACGGACTTGCGCGCATCCAGTTCGGCCTGGCGCGTTGCCCGCTCCTTGAGCGAGTTGAACACGCTCTCGAGGTTCACCGTCGCGATCCGGGTCGCGTTGGAGGGGGTCGCCTGCGTCGCCCGCGATGTGCCCACCGCCGAGGGCTGCAGCCCCGCCAGCAGCACGCCTCCCGCCACCACACCGGCGCACAGCGCCACGATCATGCCTGTCTTCATGGTTCTTTCCTCTGCGTCCGGGCCCTTCCGGACCCGGCGTGCCATCGTAGCCCGCGAACACACCCTCCCCGCCACCCCCGGACGCCCATGCTCTTCGACACCCGCGCCCAACCCGATGCACCCGCCGCCTTCGTGCAGCGTGCGGCCGCGAGCCCCGGAGGTGGAGATCGACGCTGGGCCCTCAGAACGGCAGGTCGAGGCTGAACGAGAAGACCCCACGCCGGTCGCCCGGCTCCTTGCGGATGGGGAAGCCGAAGTCGAACGCCAGCGGGGCGGGACTGATCTGGGGGATGTAGATCCGCAGGCCGGCGCCGACCGAGACCCGGTAGTCGGCGAAGCCCGGCGAGTTGGTCACGGTGCCGGTGTCCACGAAGCCCACCAGCGAGACGAACTCGCGGAAGATCGGCTGCTCGATCTGCGGGCCGAAGAAGAACGACCAGGTCCCGCCGACGGGGTCGCCGCCGAGCGTGCCGGTGTCGTTGCGGATGCCCAGCGGACCGACGCCGCGGAAACTGAACCCACGGAACTCGCGCCCGCCGTTGTAGAATCGCTCGAACACGGGCACGCGCCCGACCTTCTGGGGGATCCAGTTGGCCGAGGCGCGGACCTTCAGCACCGTGCGGTGCCCGAAGAAATCCTCGTAGAGCGGCACGAAGATGGACGCGTCCACCCCGACTTTGGTGAAGGTGTAGTCCCCGCCGAAGACGCCCACCTGCTCGGCGCCCACGTCGATGACCGAGCCGCGCGTGGCCCGCAGGCCCGAGTCGATCTCGGTGCGGCGCAGGCGGAAGCCCAGCCCCGTCAACACGTTGCTCCCCTGCACCGCGAACACGTCGCGCGGCGCTGAGGCGGCGATGCCCGAGATCCGGATCTGCTGACCGCGGGCCGTCAGTGAGCCGGCCCACACATCCCCGAACCGCCGACCCACGCCCGCCACCGCGCCGAGCCGCTGTTCGAGGTACTCATCAAACTCACGGCTGGAAAAACCGCCGGAGATGTTGCCGGAGTAGTCCGATTCGAACAGCGACGGCTCGCCCAGGCCGATGGTGTAGTTCTGGATCTCGGTGCCGGGCTGCAGCGTGATGTCGAAGGTCTGCCCGCCGCCGCGGAACGCCCGCCCGGTGAACAGTTCGCCCAGCGAGTCGGGTGTGTCGGCCAGGTCGAAGTTCCGCTGGGTGAGCGAGACGGTGCCGATGAGGCCGGAGTCGGAGCCGATGGCGGCGCCGAAACTCAGCGAGCCGGTGTTGGTCTCCTTGACCTCGACCAGCACGTCGCGCACGCCGGGGCGCCGGGGGTCCTCCGGCTGCGGGGTCACGCGGATGGCGCCGGGGCGCGTGTCGAACAGCCGGACCTCGGTCAGGCGGCGCTGGGTCTGGTCGATCCCGGTCATGTCCAGCGGGCGGTCGGGGAAGACACGCACCTCGCGCCGGACCACCTTCTGCTGGGTCAGTTCGTTGCCGCGGATGAGCACCACGCCGGTCATGAAACGCCGGCCCTCGGTCACCACGAAGACCACGTCGGCCTCGGGACGGTCGGGGTTGCGCACCTCGACGTACTCGACGCGCGCATCGGCGTAGCCCATCCGCCCGTAGGCCTCGCGCAGCGCGTCGACCGAGCGGCGCAGCTTGTCGAGGCTGAACACGTCCCCGCGCCGGATCTCCACCAGCCCCTGGGCCTGCTCGGAGGAGATCACCACCGGCCCGCGCCCGGTCGGCCTGAGGCGCGGCCCCTCCGGCTCGCCCAGTTCCGAGCGCACGCTCCGCACCGTGTAGCGCCGGCCCTCGTCGATCACGAACGTCAGGATCGCCTCGCGCCCGTTGGGCGAGGGGGTGATCCGCCGGTCCACGCGCACGTCCAGGTGCCCGCGACCCCGGTAGAACTCCACCAGCGCCGCCACGTCCTGGTCCAGTTGCACGTCGTCGATCGCCCCGCTCCGGAACAGCCCCCACTCCGGGCTCTTGACCTGCGGACGCAACTGCCCCGACGGGAACGCCCCGTTCCCCTCGAAGCGGATGTCCACCACCGACACCCGGTTCCCCTCTCGCACGCGGAACAGCAGGATCCCCGTCTTCTCCAGTTCCGTCTCGTCAATCGTCACGTCCGCGGTGTAGTACCCGCGCTTGACGTACATCTCGCGCACCGCGCGCAGCGCCCGGTCAATCTGGAACCGGTCCACCGGCGTGTTGGCCAGCCCCTCCAGCAACGGGAACAGGTCCTGGTTGGAGACCTGCCGGTTCCCCACCACGTCCACCCCCACGATGATCGGCGTCTCCTCGAACCGGTACTCCAGCCGCACCGTGCCGTCGTCGAACAGCACGCCGCGCGCGTTGACCTCGCGGAACCGCCCAAGCCGCACCAGGCGCTCCACGTCGCCGCGCACCGTCTCGGCGTCCAGCGCCCCGCCGGCCACCGACCGGATCTGGTTCCGCACCAGCGCCTCGGGCACGCTGCTCAGCCCCGCCACCGTCACCTCGCGGATCACCCGCCCCTCCAGCACGCCGATCGCCAGGGTCACGGGGCTCTCGCCCCGGGCCGGCGCGGGCTGTGCAGACACGGGCGGCGCGGAGGGCTGCGCCGCCTGCGCTCGCGGCGGGCCCATCAGCCCACACACACCGACCGACAGCACCACCACGCCAACGACCCCCACCCCCACCACGCCCTGCACCCCGCGCGGCCGCGCTGAGGCGCGCTGGCCTGATGTGGCCTGTGGAACGGTTGTCGCCGGCACGCCCAGCCGGCGTGCCTTCTCGGGTTGATCTTGGGTCTGTGTGCTCCGCACCGGACCGGCAGCGTACCGGCCAAGTTAGCCCCCGGCAACTTCGGGGTTCCCGCCAGCGGCACCCACACCGGCCGCGGGGCTTCCCCTTGATCTGGACCACCGGGCATGCCCGCCACGAGATTCTGACGTCTCCCACTCTTCCCTTTCTCTCTGTTTGTCCGAATGATGCTCGCCACGAAGCGCCCGCCCACGGCCGAGGACCACGCCGCCCAGCCTCACGCGTCTCACCCTCGTCCCGTGCGCGCCCGGCGCGAGCAGAAGGACTCTGTCGCACGATGGCACGACGCTTCACCCTGGCCCGACGCGCCGCACTGCACCTGGCCCTGGGCGCCTCGCTGGTGCTCGGACTCCTGCTGATCTACTTCTTCGCCGAGCAGGGCTTCGCCTCGCTCTCGACCGCCGAACTGCTCGGGGTCTTCGGGCTGTTGATCCTGCCGTTGGCCACCGCCCTGGCCGCCCGCTCCGACCGGCACCAGTCGCAGCAGGTGGCGCCGCCTGCGCGCTCTCTCGGCGCGACCGCCGCTGCACCCAGCCAGGCCTCACGCCACTCCCCGCTCCAGCCGCAGGTACTCCACCACCCCGCGCACACGCGGCCTCACCACCACGCCGCGCACGCGCTGCCTCACCCGGCCCCGCATCACCAGGCCCCGCATCACCAGGCCCCGCAGTTCCACGCGCCGCATCACTTGGCACCGCAGGTCCACGACTTCCGGGCCGTGCCCGACCATCCCGGCGCGCCAACCATCCCGCATGGGCGCCCCTGACCACCGCACGCCCCCGCGCACCGCACCCCACCACGCACCCACCTCGGCCTGCCCCGCCGAGCCCGCGGGCTTCGGGCCGGCGACCTTCCGGGCCGAGGCGGTGTCGTTCCGGATCGCCCCGGACGCCGCGTGCCCCCCACGCCAGGATCAGGCGTTGGAGAGCGCCACAGAGCGCCTGGCAGCGCCTCTGCACCGCCAACCCGCGCCTGCACGATGCCCCGATCTGGTCGGTTGAGCACGTGAGCCGGACACAACTCCGCTCAAGCCGAGACGCTCAGACCCCGCCGGCCGGACCGGGCGGGGGGGACGGGGCGATCGGGTTGATCCTCGCGCTCAGGCCCGCACGCTACCGCCAACTCGCCACGCAGCGCCAACCCGAACTGATCGGGCAACCGGGCCTGCGCTGCGTCCGCCTGCTCGGCGTCAAGGGCTTCATCATCGCCCGCGATCACACCGGACGCCCGCACGTGCTCTTCGCACGCCGTCACCCCGACACACGCATCTACCCCGGCCTGTGGGAGATCGCCCCCGGCGGCGGCGTCACGCCGCACGAGCCCCTCGATCCATGCTTCGCCGGCTGCCCCGTACCCGACGAGACCGACCTGCTCCGCACGCTCCGCGAAGAACTCGACGAGGAACTGGGCCTGCCGTGGGACTCGACCATCGCCTCCCGCCGCCTGCTGGGTGGCGTGGACGACACCGAGGCCGACTCGTTCGACCTGATCTACGCCCTGCACTGGGCCGGCACCATCGACCCCGCGGCGCCGCTCCCGGCCCCGGCCGTAGCCCAGCCCGCGGACAGTCCCCCGCAGCGCCCGGTCGATCGCTGGGAAGTGACGCGGACGGCATGGGCCCCTCTGGACCACCCACAAGCACTGAGCGCGCTGGACCTCACCCCGCCCACGCGCGCAGCGCTGACGCTGCGTGAGCGGGCCCTGCCATAAGAGGGATCGAGGGCATCTCCGCGCTATCATCCGTGTCCCGCCGAGCACGTTCTGTTTGTTCTTTGGAAGGGTTGTGCATGTCCCTGGCCCAGATTGATTTCTCCCGCCCGCTCCCCGACACCGAGGGCACGCGCCTGCTGCAGTTCCGCGAGGCGCTGCGCGAGGCGATGAGCGAGGAGATGCGCCGCGACGACCGCATCTTCCTCATGGGCGAGGAGGTGGCGTACTACAACGGCGCGTACAAGGTCAGCCAGGGGATGCTCGCCGAGTTCGGCCCGCAGCGGATCATCGATGCGCCCATCAGCGAGAACGGCTTCGCCGGGCTGGCGGTCGGAGCGGCGATGTACGGCCTGCGCCCCATCATCGAGTTCATGTCGTGGTCGTTCTCGCTGGTCGCGGCCGACCAGATCCTCAACAACGTCCCCAAGATGCTCTACATGTCCGGCGGGCAGTGGGGCTGCCCGGTGGTCTTCCGCGGGAACAACGGCGCCGGCGGGCAACTGGGCTCGACCCACTCCTGGTGCGTCGAGGCGCTCTACAGCAACGTGCCGGGACTGAAGATCGCCATCCCCTCCAACCCCTACGAGGCCAAGGGCCTGCTCAAAACCGCGATCGTCGACGACGACCCGGTCTTCTTCCTCGAGTCCGAGCGCATGCTCAGCGACAAGGGCCACGTCCCCGAGGAACCGTACTACATCCCCTTCGGGCGCGCCGCCCTCCGCCGTGAAGGCTCCGACTGCACCCTGGTCTCCTTCGGCCGTCCCGTGAACTTCTGCCTCGACGCGGCCCGCGAACTGGAAAGAGACGGCATAAGCGTCGACGTGCTCGACATGCGCACCATCCGCCCGCTGGACATCGACGCGATCGTCCGCTCACTCCGCAAGACCGGGCGCCTCGTCGTCGTCGACCAGAGCTGGCCCTTCGCCAGCGTCGCCTCCGAGGTCATCACCCAGGTCTGCGAGCGCGCCTTCGACTACCTCGATCACCAGCCCCTGCGTGTCAACTCCGACGACGTGCCCACCCCCTACGCCAAGAGCCTCGAGGCCGAGTATCTCCCCCACAAGGGCAAGATCATCCACGCCGTCAAGGCCACCCTGCACCGCCTCTGATCGGATGCTCGCACTCACCCGCCTCCCCCACTTCCACGCCCACCCCCACGCCCTTCACCCGCTCCAGCGCACCATGCCTTCCAACCTCACCATGCCGCGCCTCTCCGACACCATGGAGGTCGGCACCATCGTCAAGTGGCACGCCACCCCGGGCCAGAAGGTCAAGGCCGGCGACGTCATCGCCGACATCGAGACCGACAAGGCCACCATGGAACTCCAGACCTTCGATGACGGGGTCATCGGCGAACTGGCCGTCAAGGAGGGACAGCCGGTCCCCGTCGGCACCGTCATCCTCCGCTGGGAGGGCGGCGCCGAATCCGCACCCGCTCCCGCCGCCGCGAACTCCGCACGCTCGGCCGCCGGCGCCGATCAGCCAGAAGGATCCGCGCCCGCCTCACCCACCGGGAGCGACGCCGCCGCCGCGCCGAACGGCACGCACGAAGAGGCCGTCCACGCCGAGCGTGTCTTCGCCTCACCCCTGGCACGCAAACTCGCCACGGAACTCGGCGTAGACCTCTCGCGCGTGCAGGGCACCGGCCCCTCGGGACGCATCGTCCGGCGTGATATCGAGGCCGCCGCATCCAACTCCCGTGGCCATGGCTCCCCCGCCCACGTCAACGCCGAGGCCACCGCCGCTCTCGGCGGCCGGGCGGAGCCCTCCGCAGGCTCCACCCCTCCCGCCGGGCCCGGCCCCGGTGCGCCGATCTTCAAGCCCAAGCCCCTGCCCGAGAGCAAGCCCCTCTCGCCCGCCGCCGCGGCCACCAGCGTCCCACCGATCGCCGCCCTGGTCATGCCCACCATCGCCTCGGCGCTGCAGCGCCGCTCGGTGCCGCTGTCGAACATGCGCCGCACCATCGCCGCTCGCCTGGTCGAGAGCAAGACCACCATCCCCCACTACCAGGTCACCGTCTCGGCCCGGATGGACGCGCTGCTGGCCCTCCGCACGCAACTCAACGAGCAACTGGCCCCGCAGGGGGTCCGCCTCTCCGTCAACGACTTCGTCGTCCGCGCCGCCGCACTGGCCATGCACGCGCACCCCTTCATCAACGCCCGCTGGAACCCCAGCCGTGGCCAGGAGTCCATCGAACTGCTCGACCAGGTCAACATCGGCGTGGCCATCAGCCTGCCCGTCCAATCCGACCTCTCCGGCGGCGGGCTCGTCGTCGCCACCATCCGCAACGCCGACCAGAAGGGCCTGCGACTCATCTCCGCCGAGACCCGCGCCATGGCCGAGAAGGCCCGCGCCAAGGGGCTTTCCCCCGAGGACATGAGCGACTCGACCTTTACCATCTCCAACCTCGGCATGTACGGCGTCGATCACTTCACCGCCATCATCAACCCCCCCAACGCCGCCATCCTCGCCGTCGGCGCCGCCATCCAGGGGCCCGTCGTCGAGACCGGCCCGGAAGGCAAGCCGACCCTGGCCGTCGGTACCACCATGTCCATGACCATGAGCAGCGACCACCGCCTCATCGACGGGGCCATGGCGGCCCAGTACCTGCAGACCCTCAGGGATCTGCTGGAAAGACCCGCCACGCTCCTGGTCTGACCAGTATCCGGCCCGTCACAACACCGCCTGGACATCGGGATTCCAGGCCTCAAAGGCTGGTATCTCGACACTCCATAAAAATCGTCCACACAATGGACGATTTTCGTCCACTGCGTGGTTGATTTACAGCCGGCGTGATCTCAGCTCGGAGGTATCTCTCCGCAAACTTCTTCACGAGAGCACCTGCGTACGCGCCCTCAACCCACCTCAACCCGTGGTGGGCCCACCACCCACGCCCCCCCCACCGCCGCCCCCCTCACTCTGGCCGCTCCCGCCGAGCCACTTGTGCACGCGGTCGATCAGGTCCGGCTTGTTCACCGGCTTGACCAAGTAGTCATCGGCACCGACGTCGTGGGCTCGCTCCACGTCCGACACCTCGCCCAGGGCCGTCACCATCACGATCGGCACGTGCTTCGTCGCCGGGTCGGTCTTGAGTTTGCGGCAAAGTTGGAACCCGCTCATCCGGGGCATCATCACGTCCAGCAGGATGAGGTCGGGCACCTTCTCGCCGATCAGGCGCAGGGCCTCCAGGCCGTCGGCGGCGCGACGGAGGGTGCAGCCGACGTCCTCCAGGAACGCTTCGAGCAGCTCGATGTTCTGCTCGTTGTCGTCCACCAGCAGGATGTCGGGCTTGGTTGTGCGGGGCGTGGCGATCACGCCGGGAGTGTACCGGCCCCGACCGGCGCGCGGCGCGATGCGGGTTCTCCGACCCGGAGGCGGGGCTCCCCGCGAATCACGCACCCGTTGAACCTGCGTAATCCCCGCATCCTCCCCGGTTCGCACGCCTCACAGGATCTTCTCGCCCCGGGTCACCTGCTCCGCTGAAGGCCCCCGGGGTGCTCCGCCGATACCCTCAATCCCGCGGCCGCCCTCGGCCCTCCCGACGGCAGACTCGACCGGGCGATCATCTGCTTATCTGGCGAACCGTGCATCCGTGTCGAGCCGTGGCGGAAATCAGTCTTGGCCGCTCAGCCCCGGCGCTCGATCCCGCCCCCCCCGCCCCGCACACCGCACACTCTGGCCAACCTCCCCATGCCCATGACCATCCCCCTCCTTCATCGACGGTCCACCCGCTGGCGCCCGATGGGCGGGGCCGTCCCGCTGACCCTCCTGCTGACGCTGGCCCTGGTGCTGGGCGCGATCGCGCCCGAGGGGCTCCTGCCCACGGCCCGGGCGCTGCAGGCCGGGTCGGCCCCGCTCGATGCGCGGGTCCAGCGCGTTATCAACGACGCCAAACTCGAGGCACGCATCAACGTCGGCGTCTCGATCATCGACGTGCAGTCCGGGCAGGTTCTGGCCGCCATCCGCGAACGCCGCCCGTTCATCCCCGCCAGCAACCTCAAACTCATCACCTCCGGCGCGGCCCTGGCGGTGCTCGGCGCCGACTTCCACTTTCAGACCGAGATCCACCGCGAGCCCGGCCCTGCCGGGGCGCGCGTCATCGTCCGCGGCGACGGCGACCCGGCCCTGGGCGACCACGACCTGCTCGCCGAGATGGGCCTCAGCGCCGACCAGTTCCTCGACCGGCTGGCCGAGCCGGTGATCGCCTCGTTCCGCGCCGACCCCGGCGGAGGCGTGCGCGAGGTGATCCTCGACGACCGGATCTTCGACCGCGACTTCTACCACGCCACCTGGCCCGCCAACCAGTTCCAGTGGTGGTACTGCGCGCAGGTCTGGGGGATCAACTTCCACGCCAACGTGCTGGAGATCTACCCCGACATCCAGGGCATCGCCCCCGGCCAGGCGCCGCTGCTGCGCAAGTCCCCCGATGCGCCGTGGCTGGAGATCCGCAACAACGCCCAGGTCGTCGCCCGAGGCCAGTCGCGGACGCAGACCATCGACGCCACCCGCGCCCGCGCCGACAACCGCTTCACCGTCATGGGCGACATCCTCGTCACCCCCGAGCGGCCCCTGCGCGTCACGCTCCACCAGCCCCCCATGGTGCTCGGCCGTCTCCTGGCCGACCGTCTCGCACGCGCCGGCATCGCCCACCCCGAGGGCATCATCGTCCGCGCGGCCGAGAGCGAGGAACGCTTCCAGTTCGCCGCCCCGCTCATCGTCGTCCGCACGCCGATCGACCGCGTGCTGCGCCGCTGCAACGCCGACAGCCACAACCTCTTCGCCGAGGCCCTCCTCAAACGCTCCGGCGCCGCCGCCACCGGCCAACCCGGCTCATGGGCCAACGGGACCGCCGTCCTCCGAATGAAGATCGCCGAGCGCCTCGGCACCGAGATGGGCCAGTTCACCCTCGCCGACGGGTGCGGCCTCTCGGAGGAGAACCAGATCACCCCGGCCCTGATGACCGCCTGGCTGCGCTCGATCGCCGGCGACCCCGCCCTGGCCGGGCCCTTCCTGGCCTCCATGCCCACACAGAACGAGTCGCGCCTGCGCGACCGCTTCCGCGACATACGCCTGCGACACGAGGTCCGCGCCAAGACCGGCTACATCCGCGGCGTGCTCTGCCTGTCCGGCTTCGTCACCGACCCGCAGTCCGGGCGACGCCTCGCCTTCGCCGTCTTCGCCAACAACCGCCCGGCCGAACTGCCCGGCCGCGCCATCCGCGACATGACCGACGCCATCGTGGGGATCTGCGACGACTTCCTGGCCCGCGGCGCGGCCACCCCGGCCCCGGCCCCGGCCCGGCGCAACTGAACCCCCCACAAACACGCGGCTTTCGAGAGGCGCGGGCCTTCCTCAGCGCGGATCGTCGCTCACGACCCGCCCGTCGATCACCACCCAGCGGCACCGCGTCAGGTACTCGAACAGGTCGCCCGAATACCCCACCAGATCCGCGTCCTTGCCCACCTCGATCGACCCCACGCGCGCCTCGATGCCCAGCAGCCGCGCGGGCGTGATGGTCACCGCCGCCAGCGCCTGCTCGAAAGTCAGCCCGTTCGCCGCCGCGACCGCCGCCTCCAGCAGCACCACCCGCGCCTTGGGCACGTACGCCTCGTAGCCGGACTGGATCGCCGTGGGGATGCCCGCGCCGACCAGCTTGGCCGCGGTGGTGAAACTGGCGTTCTCCGTCTCGCCGACCGCCCGCATCATCGTCGGGTGCAGCACCACCGGCACGCCCGCCTCGCGGATCTCGGCGATCAGGCTGCAGGCCTCCGCCCCGCCATCGAGGATCACGTCCACGCCGAACTCCGCCTTGAGGCGCAGCACACTGGCGATGTCCTGGGCACGGTGGGCGGTGATCACCAGGGGCAGTTCGCGGGCCAGCACGCGCCCGAGCGTCTCGAGGCGCAGGTCGCGCGCCGGCGCGCTCTTCTCCGCCTCGCCCTCGCCGGCACGCCGCTGCTTCTCCGCGTACTCGCGCGCCTTGAGCAGCTCCTGCCGCAGTATCGCCATGAGTTTGCCGCGCGTCCCCGGGCCGCGCCCGCCCTCGCGGTGCGCCATCGGGCTCAGCGTCACCGCCACGCCCGAGACCTCGCGCACGACGGCCTGCTCCGCCGTCACGCCCCTCAACTTCACGACCATGAGCTGGCCCGACACGGTCTCCCCCGGCGCGTGCCCCGTCTGCACCGTCGTGACCCCGAACGACCGCACATACGCCACCAGCGGATCGAGCGGGTTGTACGCGTCCAGCGCACGCAGTTCGGGCTGGATCGGGGCCGAGCGCTCGATCTGGTCCGAGTCGTGCCGCGTGTTGAGCAGCCCGGAGAGCCCCAGCGTGCACCGCGCATCGATCAGCCCCGGCGTCACCTCCTCGGCCTCCAGCACCTTCAACCCCTCGGGGATCGGCGTCGTCGCACGCGGGCCCACCGCCACAATCCGCCCCTCGCGCACCACCACCACCCCGTCGGTGATCGTCCCCGCCGGCCCCATCGTGTGCACCCGGCCGCCGCGCACCGCCAGGTCCTGAGCCACCGCGGGCGCACCCACGCCCACCACAACCCCCACCAGCGCCCAAAGTCCCCGCACCATCACGCCCACGGCTCCCGTCACGCCCCTGCTCACTGGTCACCTCCCGCGCCGCCCATGCGGTACATCTGCCCCCCGAACTGGAACACCCCCCCCCCCCCACCACCCCCACCCCCCTGCTGCCCGGCCCACTGGTCGTAACAGCAGAAGTACGGGCTCTGATCGTGCCCCGCGCCGCGCCCGCCCTCGGCGTAGAGCCGGTCGCGCTCGTCGGCGCGGTCGAAGACCTTCCGCCCCTCCACCCACGTCTGCTCCACCTTCGTGTACACCGAGAACGGATCGCCCGAGAGGATGATGAAGTCGGCGTCTTTGCCGGGCGTGAGGCTGCCGACACGGTCGGCCAGGTCCATCATCTTTGCGCCGTTGATCGTCAGCGCCTCCAGCGCGCCGGGTCGGCTCATGCCCCCACGCACGCCCAGCGCCGCCATCCGCAGGAACAGCCGTGAGTCGGTGATCCAGTCGTCGGTGTGGAAGCAGATCGTCACCCCGGCCCGCTCCAGCACGCCCGCGGTCTCCCAGCGGAGTTCCGAGGCCTCCAGTTTCCCGCCGGGCGAGTCCACCAGGATCACCGAGCAGCCCGTCCCGCGCAGGCTGTTGGCCCCGCGGTCCGCCCAGCCGGTCTCGGTCGCCGCGATCAGTTCGGCCACCTTCCACGCCTCCGACACGTGGTGCAGCACCACGCGCAGGTCAAACTCCGACGCCAGCCGCAGCACCGTGGCGATGTCGTCCGCCCGGTGCGTGTGGTGGTGCACGATCCGCCCGCCGCCCAGGCACTCGGCCAGCGCCTCCAGCCCCAGGTCCCGCGCCGGACGCTTCGCCGGGTCATCTCCCGCCCGCGCCACCTTCTCGGCGTACTCCTGCGCCTGGATCAGCCGCTGCCGCATCAGCGCCGCGTGCTTGCCGCGCGTCGATGAGAACGGCGCATCGCGCATCGGGTTGGTCCCGTTCGCCATCTTCATCCCACCCATCACGCCCCCCGCCCCGTCGCGGATGAACAGGTCCTCGATCCGCCCCGGCGCCCGCCCGCTCTCGCCCCGCAGTTTCACGTACACCGTCTGCCCGCTCAGCAGGTGCCCAGAGCCGGGCATGATGTTCAGCGTCGTCAGACCACCCGCCACCGCCCGCCGGAACCCCGAGTCGCGCGGGTTGATCGAGTCGAGGATCCGCACATCCGGCTGGATCGTCCCCGTGCCGTCGGCCCCGCCGATCCCCCCGATGTGCGAGTGCGTGTCCACCAGCCCGGGCATCACCACCTTGCCCGACAGGTCGATCACCTCCGTCCCGCCCTCAATCCCCACACCCCCCACACCCCCCACACCCCCCTCGACGCCGTACGCCCCGACCCGCTCGATCTTCCCTCCACGAATGATCAGCGCCCCGCGTTCGATCTCGGGTCCGTCGATCGGGATGATCCGCGCATTGACGAACGCCACCACGCGCTCGCGCTCGTCCTGCCGCTCCGCACCGCCCGCCACCCCAAACCCCCCAACCCCCCCGACTCCATTCGCCCCCCCCGACACCCCCGACCCCCCTGACCCCCCTGACCCCCCTGACCCGCCCGCAACGGCCGCCGTCGCCGTCAGCACCGCCACGATCGCCACGACCCCCAGCACTACGCCCGCAATCACCGCACCCGCCACGGCGCCAACCCACTCGCCCCAGTGCCCCGCCGTCCTCGCTCGCCCCGCCTTCAACGCTGTCGCCACTGTCCGCGCCCTGCCCACGCTCCGCTGTGCACGCATCATGCCCGGAGCCTACCAGACGCGCCGAAGTTCGTGTCAGCCGCTTCACGGCCTCTTCGCCCCGCAAGGGCGCAGGCGTGTCGCCACGGGTGCCGCCCGCGCCCCGCGCGCGCAACCCGTGGACGCGGCCCGCGCAGTGCTGGAGAGGGAAGTCCGGCCCGTGACCAACTTCGTGCAGGCGTGAGGGGGGACGACCAACGCCGACCGCGCCGAGATGGGGATCACGGTGCGCCCCCCAAAGGGACCCCTGCGCAAACGCCCGTCACCCGTCCGCTCGCGCTGGTGGAGAGCGGGCAGCGGCTCACGCACCAACTGCGGCTGGTGGATGAGTCCACGCTGACCTCGGACCGAAACGGCCGGGCCCGCCGCGCGAGGCCCGCGGGCGTGCTCGGGGCCGAGGTGTGGGTGAAACTCGTGGCTCCCCCAACTGCCGACCAACCCGCGCCGACCGACCCCGCCCGTGATCCAAGCAGTTTCACGTTCCTGACCATGACGACGAAGCCGAGTTTCCGCGCCGAGTTCCCGCAGGCGGCGAGGGCGGCAAAACCGCCGTCTACATGGCCCGCTGGGTCAACACCCGCGGCGAAAAGGGGCCGTGGTCGGAAGTCACGACGGCGACGGTGGCGGCGTGAGACTCCGCTGCGCGGGAAAGACCGATGCCGATGGCCCGCGTCTTCGCCCCAACGGGGCGCCCCCCCACGGGCTGTAGCCACGGGTGAAGCCCGCGCGTGTCTTTGAAGGCGGGGCGGGCGCAACCCGTGGAAAGCGTCTCCCCCGCGCGGGACTGCCCCGGAGGGGCAGAGGAGGCACATCACTGTGGAGAGATCACCACCAAAGACACGAACTTGTGTGAGTTCCGCATCGTCATTACATTGACAGACTGAGTTTCGCCGATATACTCCTGCCCCTCAAGGGACAAAACGAGACTGGTGTCGTTCTGCGCGGCTGCCGCTTTGGCAGTCATTGTGTGTTTAGGTCCGCCGGTGGCAGGCCCGTCCTCCCCATCCACAAGCTTTGGTACCGTCCAAAGGCCGTTTTGAGCCCGCGCCGTGGCCGCGCTGGTGTTCTCGGGCGAGTGGCACGACGGTTGCCTTCCTCCGCTGAATCCGCACGAGGTGTGCGGCCTCGTGGAGACCAGAATGGCCGACGGACAAGACGACGCGAACCGCCCGCACACTGAAAACACGCCCGACCCTGTACCTTTGCCCGACGTGAAGCACCACGCCGAGGCAAACGCTGCGAACCGCCAGCGGGCAGACTCGCCCATCGCCGAGATTCAGGGACAGAACACGGTTGCATCGACGAAAGCCGGTGAGATCGAGCAGATCCGACTGGCAGCCGAGAAGGCCAAGGCGGACATCGACGCCCAACTCGCGGCAATGCAAGCCGCAGTCTCGGTTTTGAACCAGCAAGCAGAGTCGGCAAAGGCCACCATCGCCGAGTTGACGACCCTCTCCACGACGCTACAAGCGGCCAGCAAGCAAACAAGCGAAACGGCTGCGCAGGCAAGTGCGTCACTGGAAACGCTTCGCACGCTGGCCAACACCGCGACGGAGAGTGCGAGCAGAATCGAGGCACTCAAGACTCAAGTTGAACAGTCGGCGCAGGTCGCCGCAACTCGCTCTGAGCACATCGAAGAAGGTCGCGTGTATGTCGATAAGAAGCGGGCTGAGATCGACGTGATCCTCAATACGGCCCAGCAGTCGGCCAGCAGTGCTGAGTCCCAGCATCAAGCGTCTCGTACTAGCGCCGAGAATCTCAGAACCCTGTACGTCGCGGCGCAGAAAGTCAAGGCGGACACCGATAGCAACGCGGAGGCCGTGGCGTCTGTTCTAGAAGATTGCAATGGGCACGCAGTCACGACTAAGGCCCTGGCCGACAAGGCCGAAACGACCGACAAACGGATCGCCGAGTACGAGTCACGGCTTGCTGCATTGGAGGCCACTGCTAACGAGCGGCTGAAGACGATCGATAGCCTTCTGCCCGGTGCCGCGAGCGCCGGGCTGGCGTCTGCCTTCAATCAACGGCGTGCCCACTTCAAGTGGCCGCAGCGCGTCTGGCAGGGTGTGTTCGTGGTCAGCCTTCTGGCGTTGCTAGTGATCGCGGGCTTAGAGTTCAGTTTGTTCTCAAAGATCGATGGCGCTTTGACATGGGACCGCCTCGGCCTTTCGCTGTTGCACCGGCTCCCGTTCGCATTGCCGCTGATCTGGCTGGCGATTCACTCTGGCCACAAGGCTGCGCTCGCGCAGCGGGTGGAGGAGGACTACGCATTCAAGGAAACCGTTTCGCGGTCCTTCGAGGGGTACCGCCGAGAGATGGCGGAGTTGGAAGGGAAAGCCGCACCGAATTCCGCCCTCACTCGCTTGTGCGCCGGTGTCCTAGGCGTCATCACGAACCCGCCGGGTCGGATCTATGAGAAGCATCCGCTCAACAACACGCCGCTGAGCACACTCGCGGATTCAGCAGCCCCGATCGCCCCGTTCGCATCGAAGGTGGCGAAGGCGCAGGGGGGCGGGTAACACCAAATCGGTCACGCGACTTCCGGGGGCTATCGCCCCCCGGCACCCCCCGCTCCACTATCGGGCGTCTCAGGTCCGTCCCGGCCACGCCCGCCGAATCTCGCACTCTCCCTCTTCAACAACCGGGAGCGCTCGATACCCGATGGATACGGCCCGCACACCGACTACATGGGATGGGTGAAGACCGACGCCGATGCGCGGGCGGTCGAAGTGCGGGCCACGTTGATCCGGGCTTTTGCCAAGTTCGTCGAAGTCCGCGAGATCGAGGTCATCAACTTCTCGGCCATGACGGCGATGGACCTGGCGGCGGCGATTCAGGCTGAGCCGAGCATCCTCAAGCCCCTGATGGCGTGCTGCAACGTCGCGGGCCGCGCGGTCGAGCGCGACTTGGACATTCGCGGATTGGATACATACGTGCCCCGCTTGAGTGAGACGCACGCGGCGGCCATCGCGGGGTATCTCAAGCCGTTCCTGCCGCAGGAACTGGCCGTGCCCGCGCTGAGCGAGCTTGATCGGTTCTTCTTCGTGGACAAGGAGATTCGCGCACGCAAGGGGCGGTGGGAGCAGACGATTGTGGAATCGCTGAACAAACTCTCGCGCTACACGTTCAAGAAGCGGCGGTTCGAGGTCGGGGAGGAGTCATTTGAGATCGACGCCGCCGCGCCCGAAACCGGGAAGATTGAGGTCGCTATCGACGTGAAGCGGATCGAGGCCCGGCGCGACATCCATAAGCGGGCCGACGAGATCATCAACAAGGCGAACAAGTTCAAGAAGAAGCACCCGAAGGCGCTCTTCGCGGCGGTGGTCTACTACCCGTTCACGGCCGAGCATGTGAACGTGCAGAGCCGCCTGGAGTCGCGGTCCATAGACGCGGTCTGCTTCGCATCACAAGGCGCCGAACAGATCGGCGTGACGGTCGGCCTTCTGGTCGATCAACTCGAGATTCGGAAGTAGCCGCGCGCCCCGGCGAGGGTCTTTCACGAACGGCGAAGAACGAACGAGGGTGGTTCGGCGAACACACGCCCCTGTTCCAGTTCCTTGCGGATGCGCTTCTGCGCCATCTCGTAGTACTGAGGGTCGAGTTCGTTGGCGATGCTGTTGCGGTCGCACGTGAGGGCCGCAATCGTGGTCGTGCCCGTTCCCGCGAAGGGATCGAGAACGGTGTCGCCCGTGAACGAGAACATGCGCACCAGGCGGTAGGCCAACTCCACGGGGTACGGGGCCGGATGGTCTTTGGTCGATGCCCCCGTGACATCGGTCCAGATGGGCCGGAACCACTTGGCCTGCTCCTCCTTCGAGAGCCGGCTGGTGGCCCGCTGCTCTTCCGTGGGATTGCGATATTTCCCGTGCTTGCGCAGCATCAGGATGTACTCGACATCGTTCTTGATGATCGCGTTGGGCTCGTACGGCTTGCCGAGGAAGCCTCCCTCGCTGCCACTCGCCTCGAAGGCAGCGTTGGCGATCTTGTTCCAGAGGATCGGGGTCAGGTAATCGAACCCGATGCGGCGGCAGCGCACGGAGATGTCCGCGTGAAGGGGAAGGACCAGATGCCGCCCCCCGTTGGCACGACGCGCCACGCACACGTCGCCCACATTACAGACCAGGTGACCGCCCGGCACCAGCACGCGATAGCAGTGCTTCCAGACCTCATCGAGCGCATCGTGGAACGCTTCGTAGTCGTCCATCTCGCCGAGTTGCCCCGGGTGCTCGTTGTACTCCTTGAGATTGAAGTACGGCGGCGAAGTGACCACAAGATGAACGGACTCGTCGGGCATCCAACCGAGCGTTCGGGCGTCGCCCAGATTCAATGTGTGCACGGTCGCCGCGCCGCTGTAGTCCTTTGCCACCGGGAGGCGGGTGGCGTCGGTTCGCGTACGCTGCCTTCCATCGGTCCCGGCAATCGTCACGGACGGCTCGACTCCATACAAGGACTGCATCGTATTCGAGATCGGCTCGATCTGGTCGCCAGCACACGCCTCACTCCACGGCGGGGAAACGGGGTTCCTTCCCTGCGCGGTGTGTGGTGAGGAAGTGCCCCCCCCCCCCCGCTCCACCACCCCCCACTCCACCACCCCACCCCACCCCACCCCGCGCCCGCACCCTACGCCAGGTCGAACACCAGCACCTCCGCGTCGCCCGCGCCGGTGTTCACCACCCGCACCCCAGGCTCACCCTCCAGCGCCGCACCATCACCGGGGTTCAGCGCGTTCCCGTTCACCGACACCTCTCCGCGCACGACCTGCACCCACGCCGCACGCCCCGCACCGAGCGCCCGCTCCACGCCGGCGCCCGGTGACAGAAGTGTGCCCAGCACGTGCGCGTCCGCCTCCATCCCCAGCGCGCCCAGCGCCTCGGCCTGCTCCGCCGGCGCCACCAGCGTCGCCAGGCGGTCTCGCCGCTCGACCTCCGGATACGCCCGCTGCCGATACCCCGGCACCGCCCCCGAGCGCCGCGGCCGGATCCAGATCTGCAGCAGGTGCGTCCACGCCCCGCCCGACGGGTTGTACTCGCTGTGCTCCAGCCCAGTCCCCGCGGTCATCACCTGCACCTCGCCGGGGCGGATCTCCCCCTGCCCGCCGGTGCTGTCGCGGTGGGCCAGCACGCCGTCGGCCACGTACGAAATGATCTCCATCTCCTCGTGGGGGTGCGTGCCGAAGCCGCGCCCCGGGGCGATGAGGTCCTCGTTGATCACGCGCAGCCCGCGGAACTCCACGTGGTCGCGGTCGATGTACCGACCGAAGGAAAACGTGTGGCGGGTGTCGAGCCAGCCGTAGTCGAAGTGCCCGCGGTCGTCCGAACGTCTGACGGTGATCATCGCTGTCTCCTGTGGGTCCCCGCCCCGTGGGGGGAGGGGGGGGGTGGGTCAGTAGTCCATCTCAACAATATCTGTTGAAACAGAGATTACGCCCGTTCTACGCCCCCCGCACCTCCAGAGTTCGCCCCGCGGCTCACTCCGCTGTTCGACCGCCGTTCGCCCCGACCCGCCCGGCCGCTTCAGCCCCTTCGCCCGCGCCACCCGGCCCCCCCGTACCGGCCTCGTCCGGCGTGCCCCCGGCGCCCCCCACGCCCGGCCGCCGCACTCGCAGTCGCTCCAGCAGACGGCTCAGCGTCCGCAGCGCCGACGCCGACAGGTGCCCCAGCTCGCGCCGCTCCAGCACCGCCACCGGCCCGTCCAGCCGTGACAGCAGGTCCAGCCCACCCCGCGTGATCCGCACCAGCACCAGCCTCCGGTCGCGCTCCACCTTCTCGCGCTCCACCAGCCCCGCACGCACCAGCCGATCGACCAGACGCGTCACGTCCGGCACCGGCGTCACCAGTTCGCGGTTGATCTGTCCGCACGACAGCCCACGCCCGCGCCCGTCGCCACGCAGCACCCGCAGAATGTTGTACGTTGAGTGCGACAGCCCGTACCCGCGGAACAGCCGGTCAAACACCAGCTGCAGGTGCCACGTCGTCCGCAGCAGGTTCAGGTGCGCCTCCTGCTCCGGTCGCTCGAACGGCCGCCGCTTCCCGATCTCCCCCGCCAACCCTCGCACCGAACGCGCCTGCCCAGTCCGTGCCCGCTCAGTCCGCGTCCGCCCCGCACGCGACCGCACAGCACGCCCGCGCGCCGACCTGGCCATCCGTCTGCCCCCGGGCATCTTCACGCCTCCACACCCCCCACCCCCCCACCCGCGCCCCCTCAAGACTATCCGCATCGCCCCGCGCTGAGGCCCCCAACCCACCCCCGCAACACTATATGTTGAAACAACGATCCCGGAGCGCTCCGACTCGGACCGCTCCGGGCCGTTCTGCACTCCTCACCTCCCACGCACCGCCCACGACTTGGCACACCCCAAAAAGCAAGGCCTCCGCTTTCGCGGAGGCCTTGCCGGAAACGACGACACGACACTATCGACCGTCTGCCGCCGGCCGGAATCTCCCGACTCCGGCACGACGGCGAAAAATCTGATCCCCGCCGGCCTCCACTTTCCCACCACGGACCCACCACGGACCCACCGACAATCCACACGCCTCAGCAAGCCGGCGCCCCGTGCGCCTGTGCGAAAAACACCGCCTTGCCGGCTCAGAATTCTCGATGGCCTCTCCGTCAACCTCCTCACTCGCCGTCAGGTCGGCTTCCATTTCTGACCCGGGCCGAGCGCTCTGGTGGGCAGCCCACGATTCGCGTCAGCCCGTGATCCGGTTGCACTCCGCACGTGGGAATGCTCGTGATTGTGGGCCTTTCAGGCGAACTTTCCGGCTTCGCTTCCCCGTCCTGGTCGGACCGGCCACGTTCTCCTCGGCTGGCCGTGGGGATACTTCCATGGCGCCAACCGTGCCCGGCACCTGCAAAGACCGACGTGGAAAAAGGCCCGACGGCGGGCGTGCTCTCGCTCCTCGTGCGGCCGTCAAACCAAGCCCATCCACGGTGTGGCCCGTGGTTGGGTGGACCCCGGAGTCATGACCGCAGTCATGGGCGGGATCGTGGGCGGAGTGGCCGCGGACTCACCCAGAAGATACGGCGTAGGTGGGAGTCTGGCAAGAAAAAGCCGCGTGTTTGGCCGACCTGAAGCCGATCGGGTGCCTTCGGCAGGTCCGGGAATGACCCCCCTGGCACCCGTGCCGGGAGGGCGTCGTTGCGCCAGATCCAAGCCAGGGCCCAATCACGGCCGAATCAGGCCCAAATCAGGGCCAAATCAAGGCCGTGTCACGGCCTGGCTTTGCAGATCTCTGGCGCGTTCGAGCAGGGCCCGTTCGGCGGCGGGGCGGTCGACCGCCTCGGCGACGGGCGCCAGATCGAAGTGCCAGTCGATGCGCGTATGGAAGGGGAGCGGGGCGGTCACCAGGTCGGGCCCGGGCCATTCGTTGAGCGGGGCGCGGGCGGTGCGCGAGGCCGTGACCGGCTCGAAGCCTTCGAGGATCAGCCGCACGTCGTAGGTGCCGAAGTGGACGAAGTCGACGGAGACGGGGGTACGTCCGACCTGCTGGTCGTTGAGCCAGACCAGCGCGCCGGGGGGCTGGCTGGTGACGGTGATGGTGCGTCGCGAGCAGCCGGTCAGCGCGAGCGTGCACGCAGCGCCCGCGGCGCAGGACAGTGCGAGCATCACACGATCAGGTGTTCGGGCGGCCATCGGGGGAGTGTACCGGTGCTGCGGCGGGGGTGTGAGCGGAGGGTGGTGCGGGGGAAGAGGGCGCGTGGAGCGCCGGGGGTGCGTCGAACTCGTCGCCGCGGAAGAGTGAGCCGAGGTAGACCCTGCGGACCATGGGGTCGTTGATGAGTTCGCGCGGGGTGCCCTCGGCGAAGAGTCGCCCCTCGTCGATGATGCAGGCGCGGTCGCAGACGCGGAGGGTCTGCTGGACGTTATGGTCGGTGATGAGGCAGGCGATGCCCGCGTCGCGCAGGCGCAGGATCTCGCGCTGGAGGTCTTCGACCGCGATGGGGTCGACGCCGGAGAAGGGCTCGTCGAGCAGGATGAGGCGCGGGTCGGTGACCAGGGCCCGGGCGATCTCGAGTTTGCGGCGCTCGCCGCCGGAGCAGGTGCGCGCCGGGTGTCGCGCCTTGTGCGAGAGGTGGAACTGCTCGAGCAGTTCCGCCGCGCGGGCCCGGCGCTGGGCGCGCGAGAGGGGGAGCGTCTCGAGGATCGCCAGCAGGTTCTGCTCGCAGGTGAGGCGCTGGAAGACCGAGGGCTCCTGCGAGAGGTAGCCCATGCCGCGGCGGGCCCGCTGGTACATCGGAAGGAGGGTGACGTCCTCGCCGTCGAAGATCACCCGCCCGTCGTCGGCCTCGATCATGCCGATGCAGATGCGGAAACTGGTGGTCTTGCCGGCGCCGTTGCGCCCCAGCAGGCCGACGACCTCGGCGTGCCCGATGCTGAACGACACCCCGTCGACGACCGTCCGCCCGGCGTACGCCTTGCGCAGGTTGAACGCCTCCAGCAGCGGCACGCCCCAGTGTAGGGAACGGGGTATGGAACCGCCGGGACGGCCGCGGCGCACCGCTGCTGGCCGGCCCATGCCACACGCCCCATGCCTCATTCCCCAAGCCCCATGCCACCGGGCGCAGGCCGGACTGGATGATCGGGTAAGCGTGTACTAACATCGCGTCGATGTCGCTCATGCCGACACCCGTGCAGACGACTTGCCGAACGCTGGCTCGCCCCTTCGTGATCGAGGGGCCCGGCCTGTTCCGACCGGAGACGGTCCGGGCGGAGGTGCGCCCGGCGCCGGCGGGCAGCGGGCTGCGGTTCCAGCGGGCCGATCTGCCGGGCAGCGGAACGATCGTCTGCGATCCGGCGCACGTGATCACCCGTCCGCGTCAGACGGTGCTGGCCGTGCCGGGCGCGTCGGGCCTGCAGGTTGAAACGACCGAGCACGTGCTGTCGGCGCTGGCGGGGCTGGGTGTGACCGATGCGCTGGTGGTGCTGAACGGCCCGGAACTGCCGATGGGCGACGGGTCGGCGCTGTGCTATGCCCGGGCGGGGCTGGAGGCGGGGATCGTGGCGAGCGTGCGCGGGGACGATGGGCCCGATCGGCCCGAGCACGATGAGCCTCGGAACCCGGACGTGGAGTTGCCCGCGCCGATCGTCGTGCAGAGCCCCGTGCGTGTCGAGGGCGCCGACGGGGCGTGGATGACGGCCGAGCCGGTCGAGGCGCCGGTGCTGGACCTGGTGTATCACCTGGAGTACGCGGGCCTGGAGCGCCAGCGGGCGCAGTGGACGCACCACTGGGCGTCGCCCGACGCCGAGGGGTACGTGCGCCAGATCGCCCCGTCGCGGACGTTCTGCACGCTCGACGAGGCCCGGGCGATGCGCGGGGCCGGGCAGTTCGCGCACCTGCGCCCGGGCGATGTGCTCATCTTCGACGCCCGGACCGGTGCCGGGGCCGACCCGCAGTTCGCCGCGTCGGCCCAGCGCCGCTTCCCCGACGAGCCCGCACGCCACAAGGTGCTGGACATGCTCGGGGACCTGGCTGTGGTCGGACGCCCGATCCACGCCCGGGTCACCGGCTCACGCTCGGGGCACGCGCTGAACCACCTGCTGGGGCTGAGGCTGCTGGAACGGTTCGGCTGATCCACCCCCCACCCCCGCGCACCCCGCGCCCCCTCCTGCCCGACGAAACTGGAAGAAACTGGGCGAAAGTGGCCCGAACGGCCCAAAGCGGGATTTGGGCGACGTTCGGTCTACCGCAACCGCACGATTCAGGCGAAGATATACCAGCGTCGGGCGCCGACCCGGAACATCCGGCTCCCGATGCACGTCTGCTGATGCACAGCGGCCGATGAACATCGACGCGAGGCTCGGTTCTCGGCGTGCGGAGGTGTTCGTGGATGGCCTGCGGCGTGCCGGGGGCGCGGGCCCGGTCGATGGGACTTGTCACATGTTCGTGAACTGGCCAACACGCTCGACCGCCGTTGATCCTGGGCGGCGCGCGTTCACGCTGATTGAACTGCTGGTGGTGATCTCGATCGTCAGCGTGCTGATCGGGATCCTGATGCCCGCGCTGGCGGCGGTGCAGCGCGAGGCACGGCGGACCAAGTGCCTGAGCAACCTGCGCCAGTTCGGGATGGCGTTCCAGTTGTACATGGACGACAACCGCGACCTGCTGCCGCGGGTGCTGCCGTTGCACGACCTGACGTGGGGTCCCAACCCCGACGACCCCGGGCTCCTGTCGGTGCTGGAGCGCTACCTGTCGGTGCGGGCGCCGCACCGGGAGGACCCCAACGACCCGGACTCCCGCCTGATCGTGAGCGACCTGTTCAAGTGCCCGTCGGACACCGAGCCCTCCTGGTCGCGAACGGGCATCAGTTACGAGTACTGGCCCGGGGCGCTGATGATCGCGCGCGAGGTCTTCCGCGCCGACCCGAACTCCCAGCGCACCGTCAGCCGGTTCTACGAGCGCACGCCAGACTTCCCGGTGCTCACCGACGCGGGGCAGTGGCACACCGGCAGCGGGCGGCCGTACGCGCAGAACGCGGTGTACTACGGCGGCGCGACGTGGAACGCCGACTGGCTGAACTTCAACCCCGCCGGCGCCGGGACCGGCCTGGGCCTCCCCGGCGGCGGCTGACCCCCCCCCCCTCCCCACCCCCCCACCCCCCCACCCACCTTCTGCAGCGAGCCTCACCATGTGGTCACGACTCTTCAACCGCGGCGCCCGCAAGGGCAGCGTCACCGGCGGTGGCCCGCTGATCGTCGGCCCCGACGGTCGTCTGCGCATGAACATCCGCGCGCGGCGCCGGGTGTCGGAGCGGCTGGCGCTGGGCCTGGAGGGCGCGCGGCGCTGGCTGGGCGACCGCTGGCGGCGGCGCTGGGTGCGCACGACCGCGGCGGTGATGGCGGTGCTGATGGTCGGCGTCGGCTCGGCGTGGGCGTGGATGGCCTTCCGCCCGCGGACGGCCCCGGACATCCTGCACGACGACCTGGGCAACGTGCTGGACTTCACGTTCGTCAACGACGGGTTCAACGATCTGCCGCTGGACGAGCGCCTGAACATCCTCGAGCAACTCTTCCGGCGTCTGCGCGGGATGTCGCAGAGCGACTCGGCGTACATGGCCGCGTTTGCCGCGGGCCTGACCGGGCGCCTGCGCCAGCAGGTCGAGGAGAACATGCGCCGGCTGATGGTGGACATGTGGGTCGATCAGGCAACCCGGTACCGGGAGGTCTCGGCGGCCGACCGTGGGCGGTACCTGGACGAGGCGTTCATCCGGATGATGCGGATGGGGGAGCGCGTGTCGGGGTTCGAACTCCGCGGCACCGACCAGGAACTGCTCGAGCGGGCGCGGCGAGATGCCCGGCGCGACGAGCAGCGCCTGCGCGAGATGGACGCCTCCGGGCGGATGCCCGGCATGGACCGGATGGGCGACCGGATCTTCACCGAGGTGCAGCGCGGCAGCGCGCACGCCGGCCCTGCGGAGCGCGCCAACATGGCCCGCTTCATGCGCGACATGACCCGGAACCTGCGCGGGCAGGACATCGACACCGGGCGTCCGCTCGATCCGGGCGAACGCCCCCCGGGCACCCCCGGCACGCCCAATCCACCCGCGCCGCCCACCCCTCCTGCCGGCTAGGCGTGGTGTAGCCTTCGCTCCATGGCACGAAAGTCCTCCCGCAGGCGCGTGGTGATCGTCACCGGATCGCGCGCCGAGTTCGGCCTGCTCAGGCCGGTGATCGACGGCGTCATGGCACACCGGGCGCTGGAGGCGCTGGTCGTGGCGTCGGGGAGCCATCTGCTGCCGCCGGCCCGGACGGTGCGCGAGGTGGAACGCGCGTACACCGTGGCCGCGCACGTGCGGATGCAGCGCGCCACCCCCCCCCCCCCCCCCACACCCCCCCGAACCGCCGCCGCCACGGCGGGCGTGGCGGCGCGCTGGGAGAGCGCCCGCGACGTGGGGCGCGGCGTCGAGGGCTTCGCGCGGGTGTTCCAGCGTCTGCACCCGGACTGGGTCGTCGTGCTGGGGGACCGTGTCGAGGCGTTCGCGGCGGCAACGGCGGCGGCGCTGGGCGGCGTGGCGGTGGCGCACGTGCACGGGGGCGACCGAGCCGAGGGGATCGCCGACGAGTCGATGCGCCACGCGATCACGAAACTGTCGCACCTGCACTGCGCCGCCACGCCCGCCAGCGCCGAGCGCCTGGTGCGCCTGGGGGAGCGTCCCGAGCATGTGCGCGTGACCGGCTCGCCGGCGATCGACGGGCTCGACGCGGTGGAACCGATGAGCGACGAGGAGGCCCGCGCCCTGGGCGACCCGCGCACGATCGTGCTGCACCATCCCTCGGGCCTGCCGCCGGAGCGCGAGCGCCGCATGATCCACGCGATCCTCTACGCGGTGGACACCATGGGCCCGGGCCCGGTGCTGGCGCTGGCGCCGAACCACGACCCCGGGCGCGGGGTCATCGAGGAAGCGCTGCGCCAGCGATGCCGTCTGCCGGGCGCGATGGTCGATTACACCTTCCGCGGGCACTTCCCGGTCTTCCGCTCGCGGCGCACTCCCCGCGCCGGCGACGCCGAGGAAGGTTTTTCGGCGTGGCACCGGGCCGAGCACCTCCCGCGCGATCGGTTCGTCGCACTGCTCAAGCGTCTCCGCGCCGACGGGGCGCACAGCGGCGGCCTGCTCATCGGCAACTCGTCGGCCGGGCTCATCGAGGCCCGGGCCCTGGGCGTGCGCGTGGTCAACGTCGGCCCGCGCCAGGACGGGCGCGAGCGCGGGCCCGCGGTCGTCGATGTGCCCGAGACGGACCTGCACCTGCTGGCCTCGCGCGTCGACTTTGCGTGGGGCGTCGAGCCGTCCGACGAGCACCCGTACGGCGACGGGCGGGCCGGGCGCCGCATCGCCGACCTGCTGGCGGCGGTCGACCCGCGCGATGAACGGCTGCTGCGCAAGCGGAACACATACTGACCCGTGCCCGATAACCGCCCCGCCCCCCGCCCCGGGGAATATCGGCAGGGAGGTTCCACCACTGGGACAAGTCGCCCCGCTGACGGTCCGATGACCGGGAGATCCGGACGATGCGCCTTCCGGGCGGACCACCGCCACGCGCGTCCGACGACCTTGAGGCGGAGAACCCATGAGCACGCAGGCCCTGCAGCGCGATCAGGTGGTGGCGCACGCGATCCGCGAGATCTCTCACATCGCCACGCTCCCCGAGGTCACGCTGCGCATCGTCCAACTCGTCGAGGACCCGACCTCCACGGCCCAGGACCTCAACAACGTCATCGCCAAGGACCCGGCGCTGTGCGCCCGCATCCTCAAGGTGGTGAACTCGGCGTTCTACGGGCTGCCGGGGCAGATCGGCTCGATCAACCGGGCCATCGTCCTGCTGGGGCTCAACGCCGTCAAGAACATCTCCATCGCCGCCAGCCTCAGCAAGCTGTTCAAGGGCGGGCAGTTGACGCCGACGTTCTCGGCCAAGGACCTCTGGTCGCACTCGATCGTGGTCGGGACGGCGACGAAGATGATCGCCGAACGGATGCGCGTGGGGCTGTCCGACGAGGCCTTCCTCTCGGGGCTGATCCACGATCTGGGCATCATGGTGCAGATGCAGTTCGACCGCCACAAACTCATCGAGGTCATCGAGCGGGTCTCGCCGACGCCGGGCACCGACAACCCCGCCCCCGTCGCCGACATGCTCGAGACCGAACTGCAGGTCTTCGGGGCGACGCACCAGGACTTCGGCGCGGCGCTGTGCGAGAAGTGGAAGTTCCCCAAGTCGTTCGTCAACGTCACCGGCTTCCACCACCAGCCGATGACGCTGCCGTCCGAGTCGCGGCGCCTGGCCTGCATGGTGCACCTGGCCGACCGGCTGGCGGCGCGCCTGCCCGGCGGTTTCCGCCTGGACGTGAACAGCACGGAGATCCCGGCGGAGATCCTCGAAGAACTGGAACTGACCGGCGAAGCGGTCGAGGAGATGGCCCAGCGACTGCCCGAACTGGCCGACGACGCCGAGAGCATGCTCGGCTGAGTGGGCGTCGCGACGCGTCGCCCGATCATCCCCCACCCCCCCCACGCAGCGCACGGACGCGCGGGGGCGGGCCGATCACCCCCCTGGTCCTTCTCCCTCCGGGCGGCCGAACTGACGTGACGCCGTCCGGTTCGATCCAGGTGATGCCGAGCCCGGCGGCGCGGGGTCGCGCGCGCCGGCGGCGGCCGTCGGGCGGACCCGGAGCAGTTCCACGTTCGACTCGGTGGTGACCGCCAGCGCGGATCCGTCCGGGGCGAAGCGCAGGGCCTGAACCTGCACGCCCGCCAGCCCGCGGATCGAGATCACCTCGCCGCCACTCTCCACGTCGAAGATCGTCGCGGTGCCCGCGCCGGTGCCCACCGCCAGACGGCTGGAGTCGGGGCTGAAGGCCACGCCGGAGAGGTCCCCGGGATATCCCAGCACGCGCACGCGCTGGCCGGTGCGCAGGTCGTGCAGCACGACGCCGGCCGCCGGGTCGGCCAGGGCCAGGTAGCGTTCGGACGGGTCCACCGCGAACTGGCCGATCGTGCTGGTCGAACTGGTGAACCGCCCCACGCGCCGTTGCGAGGGGATGTGATAGAGGTCGAGGGTCTGCAGTTGCGGCGAGACGGTCATGTAGTCCCCGCTGGGGGTGAACGTCACGCCGGTGCGCAGACCCAGCAGCCCGGCCCCGGCGGCCTCGGGGCGCTCCAGGCGGGCCACCGGCTCGGGCACGCCGATCCGGTAGACCTCCAGCACCGGGGCCTCGCGCCCGGGGATCGCCACGGGGGGACCGCCCAGGCTCAACTGCAGACCCTGCGGGAGACCCTCGCGGATGATCCGCAGCCCCTCGGGCGAGCGCGGATCCACCGCGCGGCCCTCGGGGAGGGTGAAGATCTCGCTGACGCCGCGCGGGCCGTAGCCGACCAGGGCATCACCCGATGAGGTGAAGGCGTGGGAAGGGTCGACACTGCCGAAGCGCGCCACCTCGCGCCAGGTGGCGGTCTCCACGACGACCACCTGCAGGCCGGTACGGCAGGCCAGGAGGCGCCCGTCGGCGCTGAAGGCGGTGCTTTCCGAGGGCGCGCGGCGCTCCAGCGAGGATGAGCGCGACACGCCATCGGCACGCCATACCCGCAGCGTCCCGTCGGCGGCGCCGACGCTGGCGAGCGATCGCCCGTCGGGCGAGGCGCCCACGCCCGATACCGCGCCGCGGTGCCCCGGCAGCAGGGCGCGGCGCCAGGAAGACCCCGCCGCATCCCCCGAGAGCACCGCGCCCGCCCCGGCCGCGCGCACCGCGGTCTGGCCCGCCAGCGTGACGGCACTGGGCGCGATCGGCAGATCGCCGGTGAGCAGGGCCAGGTCAAACACGCGCAGGGTCCCCTCATCGCCCGCGATAACCAGCAGGCCGCGGTCATCCCACCAGGCCCGCGGGCGCGCCGACGGATCCACGGGGAGATAGACCACGCCGCGCCCCACCTCGCCCGCCGGACCATCACCTTCGCCCGACGTTGAGCCCGGCTCCAGCACCGGCATCAGCGCCAGGCGTCGTTGCTGCGGCTGGTAGACCACGCACCACCGGCCCGAGGGGTCCACAGCGAGAATGTCGGTGGCCCGCAGGCCCGGCGCGCGGCCCGGGGCCGGGTCGGGGCGGGTCAGGTCCAGCGTGACCGCGCGGCGCGCCAGGAGCAGGGTCGCCCGCTCGCCGCGGGGATCGAGGAGTACCTGGCGTGCCGGCTCGCGCTGCGGGCCGACCCGGGCCCGGGCGCGCACCGAACGGTCGCCGGTGTCGAAGGTGATGAACTGGCCGTCGCTCCACAACACCCCCAGGACGCGCGCATCGGGCGTCAGCGCCATGGCCGCGACGCGCTCCACCGGTCCGGGGGCGCGGGGGGAAGGGGATGGTGGGGCAACGCGCCCCAGGACCGAGAGTGTCCGCCCGTCCAGCAGAGTGACGCCCCCGGCAGCGTCGGCGACGGCGAAGAGGCGGCGCGCCGGGTCGTGCGCCAGGTGCGTCACCGCGCGCGAAGCTCCCGGCGTGGTTGGCGGGGCGGCCGCGGGTGTGACTGTCGGAGTGGTCACCTGAACAGGTGGCCTGGTCTCGCGGCCATCGTCCGCCGACAGCACGCGCAGCATCCCGTCGCGAGTCCCCGCCAGCACCGTCCGGTCGTCCAGGAACACCACCGGTCCCGACAGCCCCTCCAGCGGGACGGCCAGCGTCGCCGCGTCGGTGAGGCCCTGCAGGTACCACCACTCGAAGTTGCGGAAGCGTTCCGGGGCCTGATCGAGCCTGCGTCGCGCGCCGCGGAAATCGCCGAGCTGGATGGCCGCGTCCGCCGCCGCGATGTTGGCCAGGTACGCCTGCCACTGGGCCTCGGCCAGGGCGCGCTGCTCGACCTCCGCGGCGATGGCCTCGCGGCGCTCGATCCGCTCTTCGCGGGCCGCCGTCCGCTGCCGGTAGACCGTCAGCGTGGTGAGGACGGTGGCGCCGGTGAGGACCAGCGCCGCGGTGACGCCGAGGGCTGTGCGGTTGCGGCTGACATACTTGCGGAGTTTGTAGATCACGCCGGGCGGCCCCGCCAGCACGGGCTGCCGGCGCAGGTGTCGCTCGATGTCGGCGGCCAGTTCGCTGGCGCCGGCGTAGCGCATGGCGCGGTCCTTGTGCATCGCCTTGAGGGTGATCCAGTCCAGGTCTCCGCGGATCTGGCGCACCAGCGCCGGCGGCGCAGCGCGCCGGAGTTCGGCGATGGCCGCGGCGCTGCGCGTGCGCCGCTCGCCGCGCTCCACGTTGGCGGCCACCGGCCCCGGCCCCGCACCCGAGCCCGCCCCGGAGCCCGGCGCGCCCCGGGACTTCCCCACGCTCCGTGCCGCCCTTGACACCAGATGCGCCAGCCGCGAACTGGGGCGCGGCGGCTCCACCTCGCGGATCATCTGCACCAGCCCCGCGTGCCCGGCCCCGCGCAGGGCCGCGCTGTCGAACGGGAGCGTGCCCGTCAGCAGTTCGTACAGCACGGCCCCCAGCGAGTAGACGTCGGTGCGGGTGTCCACGTCCAGGCCGCCGGAGGTGGCCTGCTCCGGCGACATGTACTCGGGCGTGCCCAGGATCCGGCCCGCCTCGGTGTGGAGCGTCGCGGCCGTCAGCCCGCCGGCGCGGGCCTTGGCAATGCCGAAGTCGATGACCTTCGGCACGGCCCGCCCATCGATCAGCGTCACGATGATGTTGCTGGGCTTCAGGTCGCGGTGGATCACACCCTTCTGGTGCGCGTGCTGCACCGCCTGGCAGACGCTCAGGAACAGTTCCAGCCGCTCGCGCGTGGTGGCCCGCGCCGAGTCGCAGTACTCCGTGATCGGCAGCCCCGGCACGTACTCCATCGCAAAGTACGGCCGCCCACGCGCCGTCACGCCCGCGTCCAGCACCTTGGCCACGTGCGGGTGGTCCATCATCGCCAGCGCCTGGCGCTCCGCCTCGAACCGCGCCAGCACCTCGCGCGTGTCCATCCCCAGTTTCACGATCTTCACCGCCACCCGCCGACGTACCGGCTCGCTCTGCTCCGCCAGGTACACCACCCCGAACCCGCCCTCGCCGAGTTTCTCGATCAGCCGGTAGGGACCGACCTGCGAGCCCGCGTCGTCCTCGCCTGCGCTGAAGCCCAGCGTCGAGGACGACCCGCCGCCGCCCTCCAGACCGGCATCGCTCGTCGGCAGATCCGCGCGGCTGCGTGGCCCCGAATCACCCGGAGCACCAACGCCACCCTCGGCCACTGTCGGCAGATCCCGCGCCGCCACTCCTCGCACACCCCCAACTCCCCCAACGTGCACCGCGCCGTCGGTGCGACCCGCGGCCGGATTGGCCGTGCCGCCGGCGCCCTCGGCCTCGGGGGCGGATCGGCCTTTCAGGTTGTCATGGCCCGGATGCGTCATCGAGGTCGTTGAAGTCGGTGCTTCGGCTGATGGTGCGCGTTGGATGCTCGGCGAAGTGCGCCAGCGAGATCATCGTTGCCCCCATTCCCCACCCCCCTCCCCCCATTCCTCACTCCTGACCCACTCGCACTCCCACTCCTGCACACGCATTCGCCTTCACCACACAGCCGCAGGCCGAGCGGTATGAGCACAACGCCGCAGAGACCCAAAGCGTTCGACACTGTGTGCACGGCGAGCCCGCCGGAGTTGGGCAATCCGGATGTTTGGTCTTTGGCAAGTGTACGGCGTGTATTTCACCCGCAGACTCGCTGTCGGTTCACTGGCTTTATCTGGACATCGAACGGCGATCCTGTAGATTCTCCCTGTCGTGTCGGGCCTATCCAGGCCACGTGAAGGGGTTGTGCTTTGCGCACTCGGCCAGTCCGGATTGTGCGGTGCTCCACGCCCGGGCGTGATCCCGTCGGCGCTATCGCCACGCATCACCACGCCCAGAGCGCCTCACACCACGAAGTCCCCCATCGCGGTACACGCGCCCGCGCGGCACGAACGTGCCCGAGCGCGTGTCCTCACGCACTCGCGCTCACGAACGGGCACGGCCCGACGGCTGTGCTCGGGTTGGGAACCGTCACCTTGAGAAGGAGAAGGCCATGAGATCGACCACCGTAGCGATCGCGTGCGCGACTCTGTGCGCGGCGTGGTGCGCCTCGGCCGCGCACGCCGACATCGTCCACTTCGTCAACCCCGCGCCCGGCCAGCCGGGGCATTACGACTGGCGATGGGCGCCGGTCCAAGGGTGGGAAAGCTGGCTCGACATTACGGCTTCGGCCTCGTCGCAGAGCGGCCTGGCATCCGGCAACAGCGTGGGGCAGCTGTACGACGCAGACCCGCCCGACGAAGGCTCAAGCATCTACAACAGGAATGGATGGGGCGCGTGGGTCGGGTGTGCACGCCACTTTGCGTTTGGGTTTACCTCCAACGGCTATCAAAGCGGCTCCCTCATCGGATTCACGACGTTGTGGTACTTGCCGGCCGCACCTCACATGACGGACTTCGGCGACGACGGCTCCTATTTCACTACGATCCCGGAGGGATCGCGGAGTTACCTCGGAGTGATCACCGCGACGGGGAACAGAGGTTGGATCGAGGTGGAGCGCACGGGGATGACCCTCGCGGCGTTCTCGTGGGCGTACGAGACCCAGCCGGGTGTGCCCATCGTGGCCGGGCAGATCCCGTCGCCCGGCGCGGCGGTGCTGCTCGCATTGGCTTCTCTCACCACGAGAAGGAGAAGGTCATGAAGAACGTCGTCACCGCAACTCTGTGTGCGGCGTGGTGCGCCTCGGCCGCGCACGCCGGCATCGTTCACTTCGTCAACCCCGCGCCCGGCCAGCCGGGGCACTTTGCGTGGGGGCAGATCACGGAGGAGGACTGGCTGGATATCACCGTGGGGCCTGGTCAGCAGAGCAACCAGCCCTCGGGCCGTTCGATTTCCCAGAGCTTCCAAGCACTGGGCTCGAACGCGAACGTGCACGAAGGCGAGGGTCGGGGCGCATTCATCATGGCATCCCCGGACATCATCACATTCACATCGCCGCTCCTGGTTGGCGAGCCGGTGACGCCATCGGGCCTTGAGCGGGAATGGTCAACGGTCGGCGTCCACGCCCAGTTCAATCCGTTCACTTGGGAGTTCTACTCCTGGTTTCCTCAGGGAGAAGCTCGCTACATCGGCGTGCTGACCACTGGCGGCAACATCGGCTGGATCGAGGTGACGCGGATTGACATGTTCCTCGTAGCTCACGCCTGGGCCTACGAGACCGTCCCCGGCGTGCCGATTCTGGCGGGGCAGATCCCCGCCCCGGGCGCTGCGGTGCTGCTCGGGTTGGGACCCGTCACCTTAAGAAGGAGAAGGTCATGAGATCGACCACCGTAGCGATCGCGTGCGCGACTCTGTGCGCGGCGTGGTGCGCCTCGGCCGCGCACGCCGACATCGTCCACTTCGTCAACCCCGCGCCCGGCGAGCCGGGGCACTTCGCGTGGTACGGTGGCGGGCAACACCCAAGGTACCTCAACATCACCACGCCCGCGGCGGAGCAGGCCAATGTGTCGACCGGGAGAAGCGTGGCGCAGATCATCCTCGGGCTGCCGACCGGCGGCATCTGGGGGCAGCTGGGGTTGTTCGAAGGCGGCGGCCCGGACTTTGCAAGGATCGCCGGCGTCGTGATTCCCCCCTATGACAACCACGAGGTGCTCCCATTGCAGCACGGCGATCCGCTGACCGGGCTCAACTTCCTGGGCTACGGCTTGTACGCGTGGGGCTTCCCGCCATTCACGACCTCCGCGTTCCCCGAAGGGTCACGCCGGTACATCGGTGTGCTGACCGGCGACGGACTCCGCGGCTGGATCGAGGTCGAGCGCACGGGCCTGAACTTCAACGCAGTGGCCTGGGCGTACCAGTCCGATCCCGGCGCTCCGATCCTCGCAGGACAGGTCCCCGCCCCCGGCGCGGCGGTGCTGATGGCAGCAGGAGGTGTCGCACTTGCATCGAGAAGGAGAAGGTCATGAAGATCGTCGTCACCGCCATGCTGTGCGCGGCGTGGTGCGCCTCGGCCGCGAACGCCGAGATCGTCCACTTCATCAACCCCGCGCCCGGCCAGCCCGGGCACTACGACTGGCACTGGTCGCCGTTGCACGGGTCGGTGAGTTGGCTGGACATCACCCTCGCCGCATCCGCCCAGTCGAACACGAGCAGCGGCAATTCAGTCGCACAGCTGAGTCAAGCCTTCTTTGGCTCGATCAATCGGAACGCGACCGGCGGCGCGCAGTTGCTGGCGATCGACGGGTACACGAGCCCGTTGTTGTTTGGAGCACCCGTGGCGGCCGGGGGCGCGGGAGACTGGTCCAACACCAGTTGGCACGTGGCGGACACTCTCCCAGAGCCGTTTACGCTCTTGCCGCTGGGCGAGCGCCACTATCTGGGCGTGCGCACCGCCGACGGGCGGCACGGGTGGATCGAGGTGGAGGTGGCAAGTGATTTCATGGGACTGACGGCGTTCTCGTGGGCGTACGAGACCCAGCCGGGTGTGCCCATCGTGGCCGGGCAGATCCCGTCGCCCGGCGCGGCGGTGCTGCTCGCATTGGCTTCTCTCACCACGAGAAGGAGAAGGTCATGAAGTACGCCGTCACCACAGTTCTGTTCGCCGCGTGGTGCGTCTCGGGCGCCCACGCCGACATCGTCTACACCCTTCCTCAGCAGCCGATCTCGGTCACGGTGGCCCAGTTCGAGCAGAGATCCGCGCCGCTTGATCTTGACAACGACGGCGTGCCCGAGTTCATCCTCTGGGCGGACATCCCGTTGTGGATAGACTTTACGATTCAGCCCGCGCGCCCCGGCGTCTTCCTCCAGCACCGGAATAGTCAGGACCTCGCGCGGCTCCCCGCGGGTGTGGCCCTCGGACCTCCGGATGCGTGCACCTGGGGCGGATCGTTGCTGTTCTACAACTCGGGCTTCGTGACCGCGCCCTTCGGCGAGTGGGAGCCGGGTCTGCCGCCGGCGTTCTTCGGAGTGAAGTTCGACATCGATGGTCAGTCGCACTTTGGGTGGGTGCGGGCGCAGCTGACGGAGTCGATCGGCTCGGTCACCATATCGGTCTTTGACTACGCGTACGAGAGCGTGCCGGGAGCGCCGATCGTGACGGGGGCGATCCCCTCGCCGGGCGCGGCGGTGCTGCTCGCGCTGGCTTCACTCGCCACGAGAAGGCGAAGGTCATGAAGAACCTCGTCACTGCAACTCTGGTCATAGCCATGATCGCCTCGTCCGGCGGCACGGCGGTCGCTCAAACATCCTTCAGCGGTCTGGGGTTTCTGCCCGGGATGACCTCGTCGCGAGCACACGGCGTGAGCGCTGATGGCCGGTACGTCGTCGGCGACTCGACGACTGCGGGGAACGTCAACTACCAGGCGTTCCGGTGGAGCTCACAAAGCGGCATGGAAGGGCTCGGCGTGGCACCGGGTGGCTCGGTCTCACAGGCGTTTGCCGCAAGCGCGGACGGCTCAGTTGTTGCGGGGCGCAGCCCCGCCCCGTTCCCGCCCGGTTCGTTCGGCACGGCCAGTGCGGCGCGGTGGACCGGTGCCTCTGGAATGGTCAGCCTCGGTAACTACTCGACCACCAGCACCTACCAAACGCAAGGCGCGACCGGAATCAGCGCCGACGGGGGAGCCATCATCGGCAACTCCATCTTTTTCGGCAACAACCAAGCCTACGGGTTTCTGTGGACGAGCAGCGGGTTCCGCACCCTAAGCAGCCTCAGCGGGGGGAGCGGCGCCAACGCCGCTGGAGTCAGTGCCAACGGGCTCCGCGCCGTCGGGGGTAGCAGTAGTCCGTCGGGACAGAGGGCCGTGCGGTGGGACATCTCGCCGGGGACCGGCGGCATCGCCGCCTCCAGCCTTGGCACCCTCTCGGGTGGAACATACTCCAATGCCACGGGCATCAGCCTTGACGGGTTGACCATCGTTGGGTTCGGCAACATCGACGGGGTCACCGTGCCGTGGAGGTGGACAGACGTGGACGGCATGGTCAGTCTTGGTCTCCCTGTCGGCGCGGCCGAGGCTCGGGCCAGGGCGGTGAGCGGCAACGGGAGCGTGATTGTCGGCAACACCAACTCGCTCGCGCTTTCACGCGCGTTTATGTGGTCCGCTTCAACCGGCGCGGTGGACCTCAACGTCTATCTCCCCACGCTCGGGATCGATCTCACAGGGTGGTCGCTCCGCGCCGCGGCGGGTGTCAGCGGCGATGGCCGAGTGATCGTGGGCTCGGGTGTGTTTGGTGGCGTCGAGCAGGCGTGGGTCGCGACAATCCCGTCGCCCACCGCCGCCGCGCTCCTCGGCCTCGGCGGCCTGCCTGCCGCAAGGCGTCGCCGCGCCTGAACCTGGCAAGCCCCAGAACGTACCCGTGACGTCGTTCACCCGCCCAGGCGTCCGTGCCAGCGGCCCAGGGCGCCGGCGTCGGTCAGGTCGTACTTCAGCGGGGTGAGCGCGATCCGCCCCTCCAGGATCGTCTGCACGTCCGAGCCGGGCTCGGTGGCGTGGAACTCCATCGGCGTCCCCGCGGACCAGTAGTACGTCTCCCCCAGCGGGTTGCGCCGGCGGTCGTAGGCGTCGACCATGCCGTGCGTGTTCATCGGGCAGACCACCACGCCGGGGGCCGGGCCTTCGCGCTCGGTGATGGGCAGGTTGATATTGACGCACTCGTGGCGGCGCAGCGCGTGCGGCCCGTCGCCGCGCTCGCCGGCCAGCACGCGGTCGATCACGCTCCGCGCGTGCACCGCCGCCACGTCGTACCGCGGGCGCGACGTGCCGTGGTGCAGGCTGACCGCGATGGACGGAACGCCCAGGAAGGCCGCCTCCAGGGCCGCGGCGCACGTGCCGGAGTAGAGCACGTTGATGCCCACGTTCGCGCCCATATTCATGCCCGATATCACCAGGTCCGGACGCGAGCCGGGGCCGAACTGCTCCTGCCAGAGCGACGCCAGCGCCAGTTTCACGCAGTCGGCCGGGCGCCCGTCCACCGCCACGCCCTTCATCCGGTCGTTGACGTCCACCGCCATGGTGACCAGCGGCTGGCGGAAGGTGATGCCGTGACCCGTCGCCGACTGCACCGTCAGCGGCGCGACGACGACCACCTCGCCGATGGGGGCCAGGTCGGGCAGGCCGATGGAGCGTGCGATGGCCGGGGCCGTCCCGCGCGCGGTCAGCGCGTCGTGCAGCGCGATCAGGCCGGGGGCGTGGATGCCGTCGTCGTTGCAGAGCAGAACCCGCATGGTCGAGCCTATGCGGGCCCCCGCGGGCGATGACGGGGAAGAAAAACCGCCCCACGGCGCGGAGGCAATGCACCGTGGGGCGTTCGCAGGGGCTTGGGAATATCCAGACCGATCGGACCTGCGGTCGAGGGTGTCGTTCGGCGCTTTCCTCGACGCCGACCCGACGATCCCCGACCGCCACCTTCAGTGTGCCATACGCGCCGCGGGCGTCCAGCCGATTCTGGGATTCCGGCCGATCGGAGGCCCAAAATCCACCGATCCACCCCCCACCACCCCCCCAACCGCCATCACCCCCCTCACCGCCGACGCCCTGCGACATCGGGCACGTCCGAGTACGCCCAGCACACGCCCGATCAGGCTCATCCGGGCCGGCGCCCACCGCGCCCGTACACTGCGGCCCTATGGCGCGCAAGGCCGTCAAGCCCAGACCCGTTCGCCCCAGGCGGCATCGTCCCGCGCGCCACGTGGCGATTTTCCCCGGCTCGTTCGACCCGGTCACCTACGGCCACCTGGACGTGGTCCGGCGCGGGCGCACGCTGTTCGACCAGGTCGTAGTGGCGATCGGAAACAACCCGGACAAGGACACGCTCTTCACCGTCGAAGAGCGGGTCGAGATGCTCCGGACCCTGTGCGGCGATCTGGTCCGGCGTGAGCCGGCGGGGGCGCCGGTGCGTGTCGAGCCGTTCCGCGGGCTGACCGTCGATTTCGCGCGCGACGTGGGCGCGGCGGTGCTGCTCCGCGGCATCCGCAACCTCAGCGACCTGCAGAACGAGGTGCAGCAGGCGGTCACCAACCGGGAGATCGCCGGGCTGGAGACGGCCTTCGTCGTCGCGGGGCAGTCGTTCGCGTACACGAGCAGTTCGCTCATCAAGCAACTCACCGCGCTGGGCCACGACCTGCGCCCGCTTGAGGCGATGGTGCCGCCGGTGGTCGTCGAGGCCCTGCGCCGCAAGAAGGCCGAGCGACACCCCGTGCTTCTGCGCCTGATGGCCAGCACCGACGGCACGCACGAGCCGTAACGCCCACCCCCTCACCCCCCCCTCCCCGCCGAACGACCATGATCGACGCCCGCGTCATCAGTATCGGCTGCCTCTCCGCACACCCGCTGTGGGGCGAGCGGGCGCCCGTCCGCACGGGGCACGCGACCACCACGCTCATCCGCTCCTCGGACGCGACGATCCTGGTCGATCCCGGCCTGCCCGAGCAGGTCATCGCCGCGCGGCTGTCGGAGCGCGCCGGCATCACCCCCGAGCAGGTCACGCACATCTTCCTCACCTCCTTCCACCCCGAGACCCACCGGGGCCTGGGCGCGTTCCCCGAGGCGGCCTGGATGATCCACCACGACGAACGCGAGGGCCAGGGCGTGCCGCTGGTGCACTCGCTCAAGCGCGCCGCCGATGCCGGCGAGCGCGACGTCGTCTCGGCCCTGGAGCGCGAGGTCGCCATCCTGCAGCGCTGCCGGCCCGCGCCCGACCGCCTGGCGCCCGGCGTGGACCTCTTCCCGCTCCCCGGCGTCACGCCCGGGACCTGCGGCCTGCTGGTCACGCCCGACGATCGCACGCTGCTGATCGCCGGCGATGCGGCGCCCACCGGCGAGCACGTCCGGCGGGGCATGGTGCTGCCGGTCTGCTTCGACGTGAACCGCGCGCGCGAAAGCCTCGCCGAGGCGATCCAGATCGCCGACCTGCTCATCCCCGGGCGCGACAACCTCATCGCGCTGCACGCCGGCCCGGGCGGCCCGGCCCCCGAGGCCGCCGACACCGACGGCTGAGGTCCACCGGCCCCCGCCCCGCTGATCACGCCGGGGGCCGGCAGGACCCGCGTGCGCCCGAGGTATACTGCTCTTTCACGCACCCGCCGCACCTCCCCATACCCCCACGCGCTCCGCGCTCAGCAACGAAAGGTCCCATGGCCAAGGGCAGCAAACCCACCAGGAGCACCCGCGCCGCCGGGCGCTCGACCAGCGCCTCGCCCCGCCACGCGTCCAACGGCTCGCGTTCGGGCGCGCAGAGCGGGGCGGCCGCACGCATCGCCGACGCCGGCCGAGACTTCCTCACCGCCCGTCACATCTCGCCGCGGCGCAAGACCTCCACCGCGAAGGACATCCCCGGGCTGGTGCGCGAGCAACTGGCCCACTTCGGCATCGACCCGCGCTCGGCGTTCGGCCGCCACCTGGGCGGCGTGGCCGAGCACGTCTACCGCGCGCACTCCGACGTCAACGCCCTGTGGCACAGCCTCGTGGGCGAACTGGCCTCGCTGGACCGGCGCGACCGCGCCGCGCGCTTCGCCGCCCAGAAGTTCCTCTGCTTCCAGCTCGCGAAGGTCATGGACACCCTCATGAACCCCTTCCGCCGGACCTACCAGTCGATCGTCGACCGGCAGAGTTCGCGCCTGGCCCGCGGGCCATACCCCGTCTTCGACAACCTCACCGCCCTTTTCTCCGCCAAGCCCGTCATCACCCGCACCGCCACCTACATCTACGCCTGCTCGGAGTGGGTCGACGACGCCTTCCAGGGCAAGGAACTGATGCTCGAGGTCTACTCGCGCCTCCTCAACCCCACCAACGTCTCACTGGCCAACCACATCGTCGACATCGAGGCCGGACCCGAGGCCCACCACTACTTCGCCTGGAACTTCAACTCCGGCATGGCCGCCATCGACGCCGTCCTCTCTCACCTGGTCGGCTACCGCGACATCATCCTCTCCTCCCGCAACGTCTACGGCGGGACCTACCAGCTCATGCACGACTGGTTCGCCAAGCCCTCGAACCTCGACGTGGCGGTCGAGTTCTTCGACGGGTTCACCGGTGAGGACTTCTCCAGGGCCCTGGCCGCCGCACGCCGCAAGCACGCCGACCGCCTGCGCGAGGGCCGCCACATCTACGTCTACCTGGAGTCGCCCTGCAACCCGCACGGCTACGTGCTGGACATCCCCGAGATGTGCCGGCTCGCCCACGCCGAGAAACTCACCGTCCTTTGCGACTCGACCGTCGGGACGCCCTTCCTGCACCGCCCGCTGCAGCGCCCCGACCCGATGGAACGCCCCGACTTCGTGATCCACTCCTACACCAAGGACATCACCGGCATGGGCGGCACCACCGCCGGCTGCGTCATCGGACGCAACGAACGCATGTTCATGGGCAAGCACGACGCCGTCGATGGCCTGGACGTCGACGGGTCCGCTCGCACCTGGCACGGCCACGAGACCCTCTTCTGGAACGTCTACTACATCAAGGGCGCCTTCCTCGACTCCGACAAGGCCTACGAGGTGCTCAACGGCCTGCACACCCTCGAACTGCGGATGATCCAGAAGGCCGTCAACACCCTCACCCTGGCCGAAGTCCTGGGCATGCACCCGGACATCAACGTCAACTGCAACGCCGTTCAGGGCAACCCCAACGCGCCCATCCGCAAGAAGTGCCTCTTCCTGGGCCTGCCCGCGGGGCTGTTCACGATCGACTTCGAGGGCCGGCGCGGGCACGGCAAACCCCCCTTCGACCGGACCACCTTCAAACGCTTCTTCGACAGCCTCGACCCCGTCTTCGGGCACCAGGTCTCCCTGGGGCAGACCAACACCGTCGTGCTCTGCCCGGCCATCACCAGCCACTCGGAGATGTCCGACGACGCCCTGCGCGCCGCGGGCATCGAGCCGACGACCGTGCGCGTCGCCGTCGGCACCGAGGACCCCCGCACCCTGATCGCCCATCTCATCAAGACCGCGGAGTTGACGCTCGAAGACGCCTCCCCGGGGTTCTGCCGCAAGTTCCCCGCGCCCGACGTCATCGACGCGGTCTACCGCAGGCACGCCGTCGAGGTCCACCGGCGCGTGGTCGAGAACCTGCCGCCGATGTCCTCCCTGCTGAGTTGAGCCCTCGCCCGGAACGTGCCCGAGACCGCACCACGCTCCTCACCACACGTTCGTGTGGGGGGGGAGAGGTGTCGGCGTCCTCGCCGACGGAGGGGGCCTCTCCGCACGGCCTGAGCGTCGTCATGGGCAATGTGGTGCGATGATGCTCGGGGGACACGACTCACGAATCGGCGCAAGCGGGCCTCCGAGACTCTTGAACGATCGACGTTCGGTTTCGAACCGGAGACTAGCCTGTCCCGGATCATTCGGTCGGGCTCGTTTCCTCATGGACCTTGGTCGGTGAATTCTCTCGGGGCTTCCCCATGAGTTTTCTCCCCCAACGGTGAACTTCGTCACCTAGCGCCGACACCGCGCGGAGTATGATTCCAGACAAGACCAAGACACTGCCGACAATGACAAGTACGATCCGATCGTTCAACAACCCAATATTATTGACGCCCGAGACCGTCGTAGACATGAATATGCCGAACACGAGCAGCCCCGCTCCCGCAATCGCCATGATGTACCCCGTAACGCAACATCCAGCCGTGTACGGCCGAGGCCTCCTGGCACGATCGGCACGAGTTGCCGCGATTCGCGTCCGTGCCGCCGCAGCCCATGCCGCCTCCTCCTTTCTTTGTTGTTGAGCCCGTTCCTCTGCCGCCCTTTGCTCGGCTTGTTTCGCCTTCCGACGCACGTCCTCTGCACGCCGCGCTTCCATACCCGGCACGCGGAAGTCGGTTCCGCAATCCGGGCACTTGTCTGTATTGCCGGCATCATCCACGGGTGAGTTGATGCCGGCCTTGCAAGCGGGACATGCGAAATGAACAGTAACAGCGCCAGTCAGCCGGCTTCGCTTGATTGAGTGCGGCAGTTCCGCAGGTGGTGGAGTGCTCATCCGCACAGTTTATCATTGCCCGCCGTCCGCACCATCAGCCGCGAGGGCCTGCTGATGCCGCAGATTTGCACGTTCTTCTACCCCAAACTGGCCACCGGCCAGCTCATGCACCTGCCGAAGTGACCGACCGAGCCCGCGCCTGCGTCGGCCGACATCACCTGAGGGTCGCTACCCCGAACACACACCCGGGCCCTGCCCTCACCACGCTCCTCCCCCACACGATTGTGTGGGGGAGGTTTCGGCGTCTTCGCCGACGGAGGGGGCCTCTCAGCACAGCACGAGCGTCGCCGCAAGCACGGTTGTGTGGTCTTCGGGATACGCCCCCACCCCCAACCCCCCCTCCCCCCCGGGGGCTGGGAAGAGTTGCACCTGGACCTGTTCCTGATTAGGGTGGCATAGGCGGCTGACCGACCGGGCATCGGCGGTCCTGCCTCGGTGCGACATACACGCCCACAGGAGCATTGCCCATGAGCCAGTATCCGCAGCAGCCACAGGGCTATCCGCAGCAGGGCTACGCGCCCCAGCAGCCCGGATACCCCGCACCCGGGTACGCCTACCCGGCGCAGAACCCCACCGGCAAGACCGCCATGGGCATCTTCACGCTCCAGACGCGGCTCTTCAAGTGGATCCTGCCGCTCATCTACCTCTTCCTCGTGGCCTGGGTCGTCTTCATCGCCGTGCAGATGTTCCGCTTCGCCGGGGGTGATGCCTGGATCATCGTCAGCGGCATCGCGTGGCTGCTGTTCGGCCCGCTGGTCATGCGCATCCCGGTCGAACTCGCCTATCTGGCCATGTGCGCGCTGGAGAAGTACCTCGGCGCCGAGTCGCCAGCCACCCCGGGCGCGACCCTCAACTACGCCCCTCAGCAGCCGCAGTACCAGCAGCCCTACCCCGCCCAGAACGCCTGACCCGCGGTCACGGGGACGATCACCTTTCTCGCACGCTGCGCGACTTCCCGCCACGCCCACGGCCCCGCGAGCCGCGCCGCTACCCTGCGCCATGCGATCCGTGCGCCTCGGGTACGTCAAGTATCTCAACACCCTGCCCCTGGTCGAAGGGCTGCAGGCGTGGTCGGAGGTCTCTCTCGTCCCCGCCATTCCCAGCCGCCTGGCCGACATGCTGCTGGAGGGGCAGGTGGACCTGGCGCTGGCCTCGGTGGTCGATGCCGTCCGTCACCACGGACGCCTGGCCCTGGTGCCGTGCGGCATGATCGGCTGTGACGGGCCGACCCTGACGGTGCGCGTGTTCTCGAGCGTGCCGTTCAAGAGCGTGTCCACGCTCCACGCCGACACCGACTCGCACACCTCGGTGGTGCTGGCACGCCTGGTGCTCTCTCGCCGGTACGGGCGCCCGATCCGCGTGGTGGACTTCGACGCCCGCGAGCGCGTCGCGCGGTCCGGCACCGACCACGCCCCGGAGTGGCCCGAAACCCTGCTGGAGATCGGCGACAAGGTCGTCACCGACACGCCCCCGCCCGACCGCTACCCCCACGTGCTCGACCTGGGCCAGGCTTGGCGCGAGATGACCGGCATGGCCTTCGTCTACGCCGTCTGGATGTGCCGCGCCGAGGACGCCCGCCGCCCGGAGATCCTGACCGCCGCACGCATGCTCGACCGCCAGCGCCGGCGCAACACCATGCGCCTGGACTGGCTGGTGCAGCGCGCCGCCGCCGAGCGGCGCTGGCCGATGGACGTGGCCGCCCACTACGTCCACGACTGCCTGCGGTACCAGGTCACCCCGCGCGCCCGCGAGGGGCTGGAACACTTCCTCGACCTGGCCGCCCGGGACGCGCTGCTCCCCGCCGTCGCGCCGGCCTGGGCCGACCTGTCGGACCCCGCCTTGCCACTACCCCCCCCCCCCGCCATCACCCCACCACCCGCACCGCCCACATCCCCCGCGGCGTCACTCCCCGCCGCGAACTGACCGCATGCCCCGCCTGCCGGACCTGCGATCGCCCGCCCTGGCCGCCCTGGCCGAGCAGCTCCGCTATGCGCCCCCAGCCACCGCACGGCGCCTGGCCGAGCGCGCCGCGGACCTCCTGCCCGATCTGGACCCCGACTCCACCTACACAGGTGCGTGGGTCGTGCACCGGGTCACCGGCCTGCGCGCCGAGCACGGCACCGGCCCCGCCCTCGACCCGCAACACACACTCTCCGGCGCCGAACTCCGCGCCGACCTGGGGGCCCTGGTCGCGCGGCTCTCGCGTGCCGCGCGCCTGAGCACCGACCTCCTCCCCGGCTGGCCCGACCGGTGGTTGACGGCCGCGGCCCTCGCCGCACGCTGGCGCATCACCCCACGCACGCTGCAGCGCTACCACCGGCTCGGGCTGATCCCCTGGCGCGTCCGCAGCGCCGGCGACCGCGCCCCGCGCAGCGTGTACCGGCTGGACGACGTGCAACGCTTCGAGCAGGCGCACGCCGCCGCACTGGCCCGCGCCGCGGCTTTCACCCGCATCGGTGACCGCGTCACCCTGCTGCGCGCCGGGCGACGCCTCGCCCAGCGCCACGGCTGGTCGCCCAACCGCGCCGCCGCCGCGCTGGCCCGGCGCACCGGGCGTTCACGCCAGGGCCTGCGCCACGCGCTGCTGGTCAGCATGCCACCGCCGGCCCGCGCTTCACGCCGCCGCCGGGCCGAGTTCATCTCGCGCGCCGGCGCCGCGGCGTTCGGCTCGGTGCCCGTCGCACGGATCGCACGCCGGGCCGGACGCTCCCGCGCCGCCGTCGAGCACGCCCTGCGCGCCGCGCTGGCCCGGCGCCTGCTCGCCGTCGTGCGCGCCATGCCCCCGGCCCCACAGACAGCCCCGCACGACCGCCCCGCCGCACGCTCGGGCGCTCCACGCCGTCCCACCGCCCCGCCCGACGACCCCCTGCTGCACCCCGCCGCGCGCGTCGCGCTCGGACACCCCGCCCCGCCCACACTCGCCGACCTGGTCCGCCAGGCCCGCGAGGAAGGCATGCCCGACGCCCGCGTCGAGCGCGCCCGCGCCACCGCCTGCGCCGCGCTCCGCGAGCGCGCCGCCGCCGCCCTCGCACCGCTCACCACCCGCAGCGCCGAGCGAACGGCGCGCCTCACCGCCGCAACCCTCGACCGCGCCCGCACCGACCTGCGCTGGGCCTTCCGCCTCAGGGCCGAACTGATCCGATCGCAGATCCCGCTGCTGTTGGCCACGGTCCGCGCCCGCCTCGGCGTCGATCTGGACGACCTGCCCCCCCACTCCGCCTCGCGCCTCCTGAGCGAGACCCTGGCCGCGCTGGGCGATGCGGTCGACCGCTTCTCGCCCTGGTCGGGCGGACGCCTGGCTGCCCCGGCGGGCCTGGCCCTCAACCGCGCCGTCGCCCGGTGCGCCGCCGATGATCCGGCCCTCGCGCCTACGCGTCGCGCCCGCGCTGCGCCGGCGCCCGAGCGCACCCCCGTGCCCGACTGGACCATCCCTCCCGACGCCCACCCCGCCCGTGCCGATCACGACCCGCGCCTGCGCGAGGCTCTGACATTGCTGGCCCACAGCACCCCCGAGGACGCGCTCTTCCTGGCCCGGCGCTACGGCTGGGCGTCGCCCGCCCAGCCCGACGCGGAGCACCCACGCACCCTCGCCGAACTGGCCCGCGACCTGGGGCTTTCCGCCGCGGGCGCACGCCGTCAGGAGCGCCGGGCCCTGGCCCGCGCCTTCGCCGCGTGGCGAGCCTCCCTCCCCGGCCCGTCCGCCCCGTCGCCCGCGCTCAGATCGACGCCACCGGCGGGAAGTCCACCTCCGTCCGGTTCACGTGGTTGAAGGTGTTCGTGAACAGCGCCTGGGCATACACCGCCACGACCTCCGCCACGTGCCCGTCGGTGAACCCGGCGGCCTTGAACCGCGACAGGTCCTCATCGCTGACGAAGCCCTTCTTCTCGTGGATCGCCAGCGCGAAGTGCGCCAGCGCGTTGAGCCGCGGGTCGGACATCGTCCCCCGCCGTGCTTCCAGCGCCTGCGCCTCGCTCAGGCCCACCATCTTCGCGATCGCGCTGTGCGCCGCGGTGCAGTAGTCGCACGAGTTGGCCTCGGCGATCGCCAGCTGGATCACCTCGCGCTCCGCCGCCGAGAGGCTCGCGCCGGCCAGCGCCTGCGACGTGGCCGTGTAGAACTCCAGCGCCGCCGGCGAGTTGGCCATCCCCTTGAAGATGTTGAACGACTTGCCCTTCAGCGGGCCCTCGAACAGCTCCTTCGCACGCCCGGTCGCCTTCGTCGGTTCGATCACGCTCAGTCGCGGCATGGTCTGCCTCCTGCCCCCCACACGCCCCTGGCCGCCCCGGCTCTGCCTACACCGCACAGCCCCACGGGCACGCCACGTCTCACACTACGCTCCCCGCACCATGCGGGTGCTGCTCTTCACCGACACCCTGGCCGACGTCAACGGCGTCTCCCGCTTCATCCAGGCCCTGGCCCGCCACGCCCGCCAGACCGGCCGCGATCTCGACGTCGCCACCTCCTCGCGCCGCCCGCTCCCACCCGCGCCCAACCTGCTGAACCTGCCACGCTGGCTGGCCGTCCCGATGCCCGGGTACCCCGACCTGGACCTGACGATGGTCCGGCGCCGCCAGGCCCTGGACCTGGCCCGACGCCTCGAACCCGACGTGATCCACGCCTCCACCCCCGGCCCGCTCGGGCTGGCCGCTCGCTGGGTCGCCCGGCGTCTGCGCCTCCCGCTGGTCTGCACGCACCACACCAACTTCCCGGCGTACATGCACCGACTCTTCGACGACGAGGCTCTCGCCCACGCGGCACGCCTCTACCTGCGCTGGTTCTTCGCCCCGGCGCAGCGCATCATCGCACGCAGCGCCCAGACGCGCCGTGACCTGCTCGACCTGGGCGTCCCGGACCGGCGCGTCACGGCCTTCGCCCCCGGCATCGACACGCGGGCCTTCTTGCCGCGCTTCCGCGACCCCGCGCTGTGGTCACGCCTCGACCCGCGGCCCCACGCCGCGCAGGGCCCGGCACCCGTGCGCATCCTCTACGTCGGGCGCGTCTCCATCGAGAAGGGCCTCGACCGGCTGGCCGACCTCTGGCCCGGCCTCGTTGCCCGGGCCCGCGCCCTCGGCCACGCCCCGCGCCTCATCATCGTCGGCGACGGGCCCTGGCTCGAGCCCATGCGCCGACGCCTCGCCCTCGGCCCCTGCGCCGACACCGCGCGGTTTCTCGGCTTCCGCCACGCAGGGGAGCTGTCCGCGATCTACGCCTCCGCCGACCTGTTCGTCTTCCCCTCCGACACCGACACCCTCGGCCAATCCGTCATCGAGGCCCAGTGCTCCGGCCTGCCCGTGATCGTCAGCGACCGCGGCGGCCAGGCCGCCCTCGTCCTGCACCGGCGCACGGGATTGATCGTCCCCGGTCACGACCCCGCGCCCTGGCGCTCGGCCCTCCTCGGGCTCATCGCCGACGCCGAGCGTCGGCACGCCATGGCCCGGGCCGCGGCAGAGCACGGCGCGACGTTCACGTTCTCGCGGTCGTTCGAGGAGTGGTGGCGACTGGCCACGCTGGGCGATGACCCGGCGCAGGGATCACCCGATCAGGTGAACCCGTGACGCCGGCGCGCGGAACGGGCGACGGGGCGGGCCCGGGCCACCTCCGCGGCCCGTGACCGGCGCTCCGTCGCCCGTGCGTGATCCGTGATCGTCGTCGCTCAACCCGGGCCCGTCAGGCCGCGCGGCGCGACGAACCGCGGCGGAACGTGAACCCGGGGTTCGACGTCGCGCGGGCCTTCGTCCCCGTGCGACGGAACTTCAGGCCGGGCCCGCCGCCCCGGGACGCGCGGTTCTTCCAGGTGCTGTTCGGGCCGGGGAACGTGAAGTTCGCCGCCTTGGCGCCGAACGCCGAACGCAGCACCCGCTTGGCAAACTTCGTCCACGACGCATTCATCGCGGGCGTACCGGGCGTGCCCTCAAAGGTGAACGTCGCCGTCTTGTTCTTGTTGAACGGATTCTTGCCGAACACGTTGGCCCTAGAGGCCGGCGTGGTGAACCCGCGCGAGTTGAAGTTCCGCTTGGTGGTCAGACCGCGCCGCGCATTCCCGGGCTTCGAGCGCGGGGTGCCGGCCTTCGTGGTGAACGAACCGTTCTTCGAGAACGACTTGGCGGACACTTTCACCCGACGAGCGCCGGTGCGCTTCGGGGCCGATCCGCTCTTGGTTGCCGGCCGCGTGCCCCACGTGCGCCGGGACGAAGTCCGGGTGGTCTTCCGCGAGGCGGTACGCGTCGTGACGCGACGGTCCTTGAAGGTCTTCTTCGTCGTACGGCGTGCTTTCGTGCGGGAGTTCGACGGCATGCTTCGTTCCTTTCTCGGTCCTGTGGACGCTGAGTTCATCGCCCACACTCGGAGCGACCATGCCTGCATCGACCCCGCGGGTAGGTCACATAAGCCAGAGTCCACAAAATCTCACCACCCACCACTCCCCCGCTCCCACACCCGCACCGGGTGCGCTGCAACCCGTACGGCCGCCTCCCCAAACGGCCACACTCTCGCCCGCGACTACCCTTGCCCTGACATTCGGCCGATCTCCCTGTCTCCCCGCCCGCCCCTTCCGATCTCGCCGCTGACGTGGTGCCCGCCCCCTCCAACCCGACCTCATCCCCCGTCTTCGAGCGTGCGCCGCAGGGCGCCCCGCTCGGCCCCCCGGGCCCTCACGCCACGACCTCGGCCGCGTGGACGCCGTGGGCCTGGCAATCCGCCACGCCGGGCACCGAGCCCATCCCCGCCTACCCGGACGCCGACGCCACCGCCCGGGTTGTGCAGCGCCTGGCGGCGATGCCCCCGCTCGTGACCAGTTTCGAGGTCGAGCATCTCAAGTCGCAGATCGCCGATGCTCAGGCGGGCCGTCGCTTCCTGCTCTGGGGCGGCGACTGCGCTGAAGCCCTGGCCGACTGCACCCCCGACGTCATCACCAGCAAACTCAAGATCCTCCTGCAGATGTCGCTGGTGCTGGTCTACGCCGGCAAGCGCCCCGTCGTCCGCATCGGACGCATCGCCGGCCAGTACGCCAAGCCCCGCTCCAGCCCCACCGAAACACGCCTGGTCGAGGGACGCCCCGTCACCCTCCCCTCGTTCCACGGCGACATCATCAACCGCGCCGAGTTCTCCGCCGAGGCACGCCGCCCCGACCCCGAACTCATGATCGCCGGCTACACACACGCCGCGCTCACGCTGAACTTCGTCCGCTCGCTGCTCCAGGCCGGCTTCGCCGACGTCCAGCACCCCGAGTACTGGGATCTGGGGTTCCTCTCCCGCGCCGGGCTCACACCAGAACTCCGCGAGCAGTACCAGCGCCTCACGCAGCGCCTGGCCGACGGCGTCGAGTTCATGCAGGCCATCGGCGAGCGATCCATCGACGACCTCCACCGGGTCGAACTCTTCACCTCCCACGAGGCACTCAACCTCCACTACGAGGCCGCCCAGACCCGCACAGTCCCGCGGCGCGACGGGCACTACAACCTCTCCACCCACCTGCCCTGGATCGGTGAGCGCACACGCCGCCCCGACGGGCCCCACGTCACCTACGCCGCCGGCATCCGCAACCCGGTCGGCCTCAAGGTCGGCCCGCGCGTGGAACCCGACGAACTGCTCCACCTGATCGAACGGCTCAACCCCGCCAACGAGCCCGGGAAACTCGTGCTCATCCCGCGCCTCGGCGCCGCGCACATCGCCGAGCGCCTCCCCCCGCTGCTCAGGGCCGTCCGGCGCGAGGGCCGCGCCGTCGCCTGGGTCTGCGACCCGATGCACGCCAACGCCACACTCACCCGCGCGGGCATCAAGACCCGGTCCTTCGACGACATCCTCCGTGAACTCATCGAGTCGTGGGACCTCCACGCCGCCGAAGGGTCGCACCTCGACGGCGTGCACGTCGAACTCACAGGCCAGGACGTCACCGAGTGCACCGGCGGCGCCGCCGGCATCACCGAGGACGACCTCTCCCGCAACTACGGCTCGCCGTGCGACCCGCGCCTCAACTACGAGCAGGCCCTCGAACTGGCCTTCTCCCTGGCCCAGCGCATGCAGCAGGCCGCCGGTCGGCGGTGAGGCACGCCGCGCTCACCGCACCCGCGCGTACCGCGCGTACATCGCCTCAAGGCTCGACGGGATCACCCGCACACGCCCCACCGCCGTGATGAAGTTCACGTCGCCCGCCCACCGCGGGATCAGGTGCGCGTGCAGGTGCTGCGGCACGCCCGCCCCCGCCGCGCGTCCCTGGTTGATCCCCGTGTTGATCCCCTGCGGGTTCAGCGCCTTCTCCATCAGGTCCGTGGCCCGCTCCACCAGCGCCCAGAACGCCGCCCGCTGCGACTCCGTGTAGTCCAGCATCCGTCCGCGCGGCTCCCCCAGTGCCACCAGCAGGTGCCCGTTGGCGTAGGGGTAACGGTTCAGCAGGATCATGCCCTGCGCGTCGCGCCACACAACCAGGTTGCGCTCGTCATGCTCCGGCTCTCGCCAGTAGCGCTCCAGGAACGAGCAGGCCTTGCCGGCGCCCAGCCTGGCCGTCAACGGCCCGTCTCCCGGCTGCACCCCCAGCGCCCCGGCCTCAGCCTCGCCGAGCCCCTCCAGGTACGCCAGCCTCCAGGGCGCAAACAGGATGCCCGAGGCCTCGCCGGCGCCGCTCCGCTCGACGATCCCTTTCACCCCCCCACTCCCCTGTTCACGCTCACCCACGCCCGCGCGCGTCCCCCGTGGGTCCGTGGCCCGGAGCCCGGAGGGTTTGGGCGCGGCGCCTTTCTTCCTGGACCGAGAACCTCGTGCCTTCATGTGCCTGTCCCGTGCCCGCGCCGCCCGTTCCACGCCCACCCCCGGCCGAACGCCTCAGCCGCAACCCGATCCGGTCGATGCTCAGCGTAGGAGGTTCGCACCGCAGCGCCGCGCCCGGAGGTTCCTGTGAACATCGACACCATCATGACGCGCGACCTGATCGCGGTCGGCATGGACGAGACCGTCGAAGCCGTCAGCCAGCTCCTCGCCCAGCACCACGTGCACCACCTGCTGGTGATCGAAAATCACCGGCTGGAGGGGGTCATCTCCGACCGCGACGTGCTCCGGAACCTCTCCCCGTTCGTCGGGCGCACCAGCGAACGCGCCCAGGACACCCATCTCCTGCGCCGCCACGCCCACCAGATCATGACACGCCACCCCGTCTGCGTGCGCCCGCACACGCCCATCCCGGAAGCCTGCACCCTCCTGCTCCTCCACGCCGTCTCGTGCCTCCCCGTGCTCGACGAGCACGGCCGTCCGATCGGCATCGTCACGTGGCGCGACCTGCTCCGCCACTTCACGCCGCGCGCGAGCTCGGCCGCCGCGTGAGATACCTCAGAGTTTCACGCCCAGGCGTGCGACCAGGTCATCAAACTGCTCCAGCGAACTGAACAGGATCGACAGCCGCCCGCGCTTGCCGCTGCGCCCCGTACGGATCCGCACCTTCGTCCCCAACTGCTCGCCGATCCGCTTCTCCAGCGAGGCCACCTCCGCCGCACGCCCCGCACGCAGGATCGCCCGCTGCGTCACCCCCCACCCCTCCGGACCAACCGCACCCGCGCCGTCCGCGCGCCGTCCGCGCGGGCCGTCGCTGCGCCCCAGCAGCTTCCCCACCAGTTCGTGGTCGATCTGGCCGTCCGCGCCCGTCGGCGTGTAGCCCCACTCCGCCATCGTGCGCAGCACGTCCGCAACATGGTCCTCCAGTTCGCGGATCGTCCAGCGACGGTCCACCGCCTTGCACCCCATTTCCCGGCGCAGCAGCCCCGGCGGCATGCCCAGCAGCACCTTGGCGTGACCGAACGTCAGCTCCCCGGACTCCACCACCCCGCGCAGTTCCGGCTCTAGTTCCAGCAGCCGGATGTGGTTGGTGACGCTGCTCCGATCGATCCCCACGCGCTCGCCGATCTGCGCGTGAGTCAGGCCGAACTTCTCCGCCAGGTTCCGGAACGCCGAGGCCCGTTCGAGCACGCCCAGGTCCTCGCGCTGCAGGTTCTCGATCAGCGCCCACTCCGCCGCTTCCTGGTCACGCAGCGCCACCACCACCGCCGGAACCACCGACAGCCCCGCGAGGACCGCCGCACGCCACCGCCGCTCGCCCGCCACGAGCTCGTACACCTCATCAGGTGATCCGCCCACCCGATCAGGTGCTCCGGGACGACGCCGCACCAGCAGCGGCTGCATCACCCCGGCCGTGCGGATCGAGTCCGCCAGTTGCGCCAGCCGCCCTTCATCAAAGTGCGTTCGGGGCTGGTACGGGCTCGGCACGATCGAGGTGACCGCCACCCGCACCACGCGCTCCCCCACGCCTTGATCCACCTCTTCAGGTGCTGGCTGGTCCGGTGACACGCGACCGTAGTCCACCTGATCAGGTGGTCTTGCGACATCAATCGAGACCGCCTCACCAATAAGACTGCTCAGCCCGCGCCCGAGCCTGCGCTTCCCTCCGGAGACATCTGATGCCATGGCTCTGCCTCCATCGTCTCCCCACCGCGGTCCAGAGTATCATCGACCCGATGCCATCGTCACCTCGCCATATCGAAGTGATCGCCAGGGGTGTCCTGACGTACCGTGCGCACACGCTTCTTTGCTTCGCAGGATCTGGTGTTCCTCCTCTGATTGAGCGCGCAGATCCCACTCTCCCCTACTGCTACCTGCCGGGTGGTCACATCGAGCCGGGTGAGCCGGCGGCCACGGCACTGCGGCGCGAATTCCAGGAAGAGTGCGGCCTGAAGGTCGAAGTTCGCGAACTGGTTGCAGTGGCTGAACACAAATTCACACGCAAGCGCAAAATCTATCACGAGTTGCTGGTGGTGTTCCGTGTGGAACGTGGGGGCGCTGGTCTCACTCCAGTCCAATCCCTCGAACCCGCCATCTCGTTCTCCTGGGTGCCATTTCGGTTGATCTCAAAGCTCAACTTTCGACCCGCCGCAACAGCCCGCTGGGCCCGGGCAAGTTTCGGACGGCCATGGATCTCTCTGTTTCCGCAGAGTTGACAGAATCACAACACCCGACCGACCGATCCATGCTGCGGAAATCTCCTTTCCGCACCATGTCCCTAAACCATCACCAAACTGGCACCCGAGAGAGCCTTCCCGATCTCCTGGCCCGACTGGCAACTGCCGAGAGGCAGCTCCACGAACTCCGAGATCACCTCGATCACGCCCAGCGATTAGCCGCACTGGGAACGCTCACGGCACTTGTTGCCCACGAATTCAACAACATCCTCACACCAACAGTGTCGTACTGCCAAATGGCTCTGGCCTCACCCCAGGACCACCCCCTGGCCCTGAAAGCCCTTCGGAAGGCCGAGGCGGCAGCAACGCGGGCTACGGAGATATCTGCGGCAATTCTCGGATTCGCGAAGCCATCTCACTCACGGCCAGGCGGTTCCCTTGATCATCAACATGTTGCCAACATCTCCTCTGCGGTGAGCTCCGCGCTTGCGTGCTTGTCCAGAGACCTGAACAAGGACAGTATCGGCCTGCGAATGGACATCGACTCGGCGGCGTCGGTTCGAATGAGGCCGGTAGCGCTGCAGCAGGTTTTCCTCAATCTGATCCTGAACGCACGGCGTGCCATGATCCCTCGCGGAGGTACCCTCACGTTCCACACGGAACCTCTCACAACGGCCCTTGCTGCACCACCGTCGGCGGTAGTGGGTGGGTGCGCTCAGATACTGGATCAACCCAGAGAATCCGGGCCGCGACTGATGATCTGCGTCTCAGATACGGGAGCGGGTATGACGAACGAAGCCCTCAGGCGCCTGTTTGTGCCGTTCTCAAGCCAATCTGGCCATGGATCCGGGCTGGGGCTTGTTGTCTGCCTGAAACTCATTCAGGACGCCGGCGGAGCGGTGATCGTTGAGTCTGAGCCGGGCAAGGGCACATCGTTCACAATCTGTTTGTATTCTGTGAACAATCAATCTTGATTATCGGACTATAGATTCGCCTGCACCATTCTGCCAATCTTCGATGCGCAAGGTGTGCGCGGGCATCATGGCTGCGGGAAGGCTGTCCGCATCAAACCACCCCAGGTTAAGGGATTCATCGCTCACACGAGGGGTTCCCGGGAGCGGCTCACACACAAATGTGACGGCGACCACGTGAGAGGCTCCGCCGTCGGGGAACCGGATGAGTTGCCCGATGGCCGGGTCGCTGTAGATTCCCAGCAGACGCGTGATTCGGACCTCAAGTCCGGTTTCCTCGCGGACCTCACGGTGCAGGGCCTGCGTGACGCTCTCGCCCCACTCGACCGCGCCGCCGGGCAGGCCCCACATGGCGTTGTCGCGGCGCTGCTCGAGCAGGACGCGCGAACGCTGATCCACGATGATGGCCGCGGCGGCCAGGATGGGGCCGCGTGGTCGGCGACGTCGGCGATGGGTGGTCATCTCTTGAACTACCCCTGACTGTGGAGCACCTTCGCACGGCCACCACCCGATCAGGTTCATGGGCGTGGCGCGATCAGGCGGCCTGCTCGGCGGAGAAGTAGGGGGTGCGCTTGGACATGGCGTCGAGGCTCAGGGGCCCGCTGTCGCCGGCGATCATGAGGTCCACCGGGCGTGCGGCGGGCGTGGCCCACCCCAGGCGCTGAACAAAGGTCTGGCCGTCAAAGCCCGGCGCGACCTCGGCGACAACAATGAGCCGACGGCGAGCGCCGATGGCGAGAATCAGCCAGGCACGGCGAAGCCCGGGCGCGGTGGCCGAGACGCTGTAGAGCGCGTGGCGCATGCCGTCGGGCACGAGTGTCTTATCGGGCTCGGCGATCATGATTGATCCGCCGCCCTCGGGCTGCCAGGGTTGCTGCGCCTCGCGGGCCTCGTTGTCGGTGGGGGGGGTGATCAGGTCGCAGATCTGGCCGAAACTCAGCACCAGTTGACCTTCCATGCCGGGCTGGAAGGCAATGCCCCAGCCGGCCTGCGTGGCGGCTTCACAGGCCCACTTGCCGGGAACCGGCGCGAGGGCCTGGGCGCTGCGAGCGAAGCCCGCGCGGGCCTCGGCCTCATCGCGGAAGAGCGCCACATAGGGGAGCCCGCCCGGCCCATTGACCGGGGCCAGTGCGCCCTCGGTGGTGGCCACCGTGAACAGTTGGTCGGCGAACAGTTGTGTCCGGGCCTCATCGGGGGTCATCGCTGGTCCTCCTGCTGCTGAACGTTTCCGAAATCCCCGAACGTCGCCGTCGTTTGGCCGGGGAGGATGAATCGGAGCCTAGCAGCGGGCGGGGGTCACGGCGGCACGTGGGGCGAAAACACCCCACGATTCTGTTCGGCGTGCCCAAACCGGCTTGACAGGCGGTGTATGCTCTATCTGGTGCCGTGGCGTTGCTCGACACGCCCTGTGCGTCCGATTGTGCCGGGTTCAGACACAGCCCGCCCCAGTGCCCGGCTTGGAGAGAATCCATCATGAAGAAGTTCTGTGTGCGTGTGCTGGCTTTCCTCGCGGCCACGGTGGCCACATCCGCCGCGACGGCCCAGTTCGATCAGCCCGTGCTGCTCGTGCCGGACTCGTCGGGCACGACCGGACGCCGGATCATCGCCTTCTCGGCGCAGGACGGCTCGCTGGTGAACTCGAGTTTCATCAACCTCTCCACCGCCGTCCCCGGGGCCACGACCCCGAAGGAAATCGTGCGCGTCGGAGACGAGTTCTGGGTCACCGACCAGGTCGCCGACCGGATCGACCGGTTCACGCTGGAAGGAACCTACATCGCCTCCATCAACGATGCGATCCTGGACAACATCCGCGGGCTGCACTATTCACCGACGAACCAGCGCGTCTACGTCGCGGTCAACGGCGTCTCGCCCAACGGCATCATCGCCGTCTACGACACCTCGGGAACGCTGGTCGCCCAGTTCAACTGTCTCTTCAGCCCGTTCGACGTCTTCGAACTGAACGGGGAGCTGCTGGTCACCAACAGCCAGAGCAACACCATCCAGCGCTTTGCCCTGGACGGCACGCTGCTGGGCACGTTCGCCACCGCCCCCACGCCCAACCGGTTCTACCAGCAGATCACCCGCACCCCCGGCAACACGCTGCTGGTCTCGGCCTTCTCCGGCACGGTCGCCGGGATCTACGAGTTCGACCTGATCGGGAACCAGTTGGAGTTCATCTTCACCGGCACCGGCCTGCGCGGCGCGATCGAACTCGGCAACGGCCGACTCTTCTTCACCGATGCCTCGGGCGCCCGCGTGCGCGACCGCGGGGCCCCCAGCGGCGCCGGCTCTAACACCCTGATCCACGGGTGCAACTGCCAGTACGTCACGTACTTCGACCCCGGCACAAGCGGGCCCCAGGCCTGCGGCCCCGGCGACATCGCCGCCACCGACGCCTCACCGGGCGCCGACGGCTGCATGGACAACGGTGACTTCCTCCTCTTCGTCAGCGACTTCTTCTCCAGCGCCTGCCCCGACTGCGGGAACCCCGGCGCCGCCCAGTGCGGACACGCCGACATCGCCAATACCGACGCCTCGCCGGGCCATGACGGCTGTGTCGACAACGGCGACTTCCTCCTCTTCATCAGCGACTTCTTCACCGCCGTCTGCCCCAACTGCGGGAACTGACCCCGCGCGACCGCCTCGCCGACGCGCGTGCGTCACGGGCGTTCACCTCAGCAGGTGCATGAGCAGGCCGGTGGCCAGTTTGGGGTAGAAGAACGTGCTCTTCTGCGGCATCAGCAGGCCATCGCGGCTGATGGCGCGCACGGCCTCCAGCGGCGTAGGGCGCACGAGCACCGCCAGTTGCGGCGTGAACCCCGCGCCGCCGCCGCTGCCGCTCTGGTGACCCCGGCCGATGGCGGCGACCTCGTCGATCGTGTGCGGGAAGGCCCAGCGGACGGGCTGCCCGGCGTTGAACAGGGGCTGGGCGATGGCCTCGACCAGCGCGTGCTGCACGATGGCCACGTCGAGCGTGCGCCAGGCGCGGGGCTTGTCGGCGAAGCGCTCGGCCAGCGGGTCGGGCACGGCGGGCGAGGCGAGCATCGCGGTCGATGAGGCGCAGTCGTAGAAGCCCAGCACGCAGCGGTCGGTCTGGCGCGCCTGCCCGATCAGTGCCGCGTCGAGCCTCTGCAGCGCTTCGGGCCCCGCGGCCACGTCGCGGAGCGTGAAGCGGTCGCGGCAGGCGTCGCGCAGGGCCTGCAGCGAGTAGGCGGCCATGCCGCCCAGCACGCGGTGCGTCGGCCAGATCACCAGGCCGGGGTCGGACATGGGCACGAGGACGAACATGCAGCGGCGTGCCGGGTGGGTGTCGGGCAGGGCGCCGGTGGTGGAAAGGGCGTCGAGGTAGTTCAGGGCGGTGGTGTAGCGGTGGTGACCGTCGGCGATGAAGACGTCCTCGCCGAGCAGGGCCTTGGCGTAGCGGTCGAAGATGGGCTGGCCGCGGATGAGGCGGATCTCGTGGCGCGTGGCGTCGGCGGTGGTGGCGACCAGGTCGGGGCGCTGGGCCGAGCAGAGGTCGGCCAGGAGGCGCGAGGCTTCCGCTCGCTGGTCGGCGTGGAGACCGAAGATGGGCGAGAGCTGGGCCTGCGTGGCTCGCATGAGGGCCAGGCGGTCCTCGCGCGGGCCGGAAAAGGTCTGCTCGTGGGGGAGGATGCCGCCGTGCGGACGCGGGCCGAAGGGCACCAGGTCGAGCGTGCAGAACATGCCGGTGCGGGAGAGGGTCTGTGTGCCCTGCGTCCAGGACTGGCGGTAGACCGCCATGAGCGGCTGGGTCTCGTGGCGGAGCACGCCCTCGTTGAGCCAGCGGTTGAGCAGGTCGGCGGCGGCCCGGTACGAGCCCGGCGGGCCGGCCTCCTTGGCGGGCAGGTGCGGCAGATCGACCGCGACGATGTTCTGATCACTGCGTGCCAGCAGCGCCCGCTTGGCGTCGGCGTCGAGCACGTCGTACGGCGGCGCGACGAGGCTGGAGAGGTCGGCCTGGTCGGTGGCGTAGCGAACAGCGCGGAAGGGGTGTACGGGTGGCATGGTGCTCCTGGCGGGCTGGAGATCGAAGCGCGCGGGGGGCGGGGGGTAGGCCCGTGGGGGGGTGGGGTGTAGATGCCTGTCAGTCGATGTTCAGGACGATCTTGATGCCCTCGCCGGTGCGCATGAGGCGGAAGCCCTCGGCGAACTGCTCGAAGGGCAGCTCGTGGGTGATGATCTCGTCCAGTTGCAGGCGCCCGCCGAGGAGCAGTTCTTCCATCTGGTACCAGGTTTCGAACATGCGCCGGCCGTTGATGCCCAGGACGGTGGCGCCCTTGAAGACGACGTGATTGGTCAGGTCGAAGGCGAAGGGCATGGCGGGGATGCCCAGGAGCGCGGCGGTGCCGCCCATGCGGAGTGCGGCGAAGCCGTCGTTGATGGCGGTGGGGTGTCCGGACATCTCCAGGAGCACGTCGGGCCCGTCGCCGCGGGTGGCCTTGCGGATCTCCTTGATCCAGTCGGGGGTACCGGCGGGGGAGGTGACGGCCCGCCCGGTGGGCTCGCGCGGGGGCGGGGGGACGTAGACGTTGAAGGCCTCGGTGGCGCCGAGGCGCCTGGCCAGGGCCAGGCGCCGCGCATCGACGTCGGTCACGAAGATGCGCGAGGCGCCGGCGGCCCGCGCCACGGTGACGGCCATCAGCCCGATGATCCCCACGCCGGTGATCAGGACGGTCCTGGCGGCGACCTGCGCGGCCATGACGGTGTGGACGGCGTTGCCGAGCGGGTCGAGGATCGCGGCGATGTGGTCGGGGACCGCGGGGTGTACGGGCCAGACGTTGTCCTCGGGCACGCAGACGTACTCGGCGAAGCACCCGTCGCGGTCCACCCCGAGGATCTGCATGTGCTCGGCGATGTGCGCGTTGCCGGTGCGGGCGTTGTAGCCGGTGCCGGGGGCGATGTGCCCCTCGGCCGAGACGCGCTGGCCGGGCTGGTAGCGTGTGACGGCGGACCCGACCCGGACGATCTCGCCGACGAACTCGTGCCCGGTGACGATGCCGACAGGGATGCGCGAGGCGGCCCAGGCGTCCCACTCCCAGATGTGCCGGTCGGTTCCGCAGATGCCGGCCTTGCGGACGCGGATGAGCACGTCGCGCGGGCCGACGCTCGGCACCGGGCGGGCGGTGTCGAGGCGCAGTTCCGGGCCGGCGGTGTGCTTGAAGAGGGCGCGCATCGTGGCGGGCACGGGCGCCGACGATGGTGCGGAGCCCTGAGCCGGGCCGGGGGAGGTGGAGGTGGAGGTGGAGGTGGAGGTGGTGCGCATCATGGGGAATGGTATGAAGTGGCGGCGCCGGCGCCGGGGGCGGCCGGCGCCGGCGACACGGGCGCGTTCACGGACGCCCCAGGCGCAGCCACTGGGCCAGGTGGTCGGAGACGGGCGTGGGCAGGATGCGGTAGTCCAGGGCGCGCAGGCGCGTGCCGACGAAGGCGTGGTCGATGTGCAGCAGGGGGAAGCCGCGCGGCCAGGTGGCGCTGCGCCCGTGCCCGGCCAGGGCGTGGGCGTGCGTGAGCGGGTCGGTGATGAGGGCCATGGAGGCGGCGCGGCGCGGGGTGTTGAAGTCGCCGAGGATCAGGTCCGGCGGCGGGAGCGGGTCGGAGCCCGAGCGCGCCGCGTCGAGGATGCGCCGGATGCGCTGGGCGTTGCGGTAGCGCGGGGCCAGCGGGTCGGAGGGCAGGTCGATGAGGTAGATGGTCAGGTGGTGACCCAGGAGCGTCGAGGTATCCAGCGTGACGATGAACAGGTCGCCGCTCTCGCCGCGGGCAAAGCCCCGCGGGGGCGAGCCCAGATCCGCCGCGGCGCGGTTCCAGATCTCCTGCAGGGCACGCCGGAACAGGTCGGCGGGGGAGCCTCGCGGCGGCGACCGCTCCTCCGACTCCAGGCCCAGCGGGATGGCTCGCTGTCCCACCACCGGGAACGCCGAGGCGATGCGCAGGTGCCCGGAGCGGGCGGTGTGCCACGGCTGGGCGGGCGTGCCCAGCCCTTCGAGCGAGTCTTCGAACCGGTCATCGTGCTGGTACGAGGACGCCACGACGATATCGGGCGGCTCGGGGGTCACGTCGATGAACCGCCCGCTCCACGCGGTGGCGTCGGGGGCTTCGAGGTTCCAGTGCAGCACGCACAGGACGGCCGGGGTCTCCGGCGCGGGCACGAACCGGGCCCACAGGCGGTCCTCCACGAGCAACGCCCACGCCACGCCGCCCGCCGCCCAGAGCATGGCCACGCGCACCAGGAGCCGGGCGGTCAGCGGGCGCGGCGGGAGTGGCGCTGCAGGCTTGGGGGATGGCGCGGGTGGGGGAGGTACGGGGGACAGAGCAACGGGCGCGGCTTGTTCACCTGATGAGGTGCCGGTCCCCGCGCTCGCCCGCCCCCCCCTCACCCCCGCCAACGGCGTCAGCAGCGTCAGCAGCGCCGCGGGGAGCAGGTAGACCCACGACGGCACCCACGACAGGAACTGCACCTCGTAGATGCGGTCGGAGACGATGCGCGAGCCGGTCCAGGCCGTCAGCAGCAGCAGCGCCGCCAGCCCGGCCACCCAGCCGATCACGCGGAGGATGATCACCGCGAGCGTGAGGCAAGGCTGGGGCGTGGAGGGTGACATGGGCGAGCACTCACTCAGGACGGCGGGGCCACGGCGGCGTGCGGCGGTCTGGGGTGGGGGGGAGGGGGGGGGGAGTGGGGGTCAGCGCCCCATGGTGTTGAGGACGCGGTCGACTTCCTGCTTCATCGGTTCGGAGCGGGCCGCCTCCCGCAGACGCAGCAGCAGGTCTCGTGCCGGGCCCCGCCCCAGCGCTCGCGATACCCCGCCACCTAGTTCCTGCACGTCGCGCCGGAACGTCTCGATCATGTCGGCGCGGATGCACGCGGCCAGCAGTTCGGCCTGCTCGGGGTTGACGCTGTTCCAGCCGGGGTCGAGCGTGTGCCAGACCGCGTCGGGCAGGTCGGCCCAGCGCCCCTGATCCATCGCTGGGCGGGCCAGGACCGCCGCCCGCAGGAACGTGTCGCGGTCGCCGGCCCGGTACGCCCCCAGCGCCGCCGCCGCGGCCGCGTCGGGCGAGAGCGGCGCATCCTGCCCGCGGGCCTCGGCGATGACGGCGGCGGCCAGCCGGGCCATGTCGCGGTCGCGCCCCTGCAGGTGGAGCAGCGCGATCGCGTCGTTGAAGCGCCGCGCGGCGAGGGCCTCTCGCAGGTCGCTGCCCAGGTCGGCGGAGAAGTCCAGGCCCGGGATGGGGCGCGGGTCGTCGGGCTTCAGCGCGACGCGCGGCAGCGCCGCGCGGTCGGGGGCGATCGTCAGCAGTGCATCACCGAAGATCGCCACGCGCCAGGGCGGGTGCCCGTCGTGACGCGCGGCCGCCGAGATCACCGCCGGCGCCAGCAGGCGCTGGGCCAGCGCCGGGGTGGGGATGAAGGCGGCCAGGTACGGCTCGTGCACCGAGCCGATGTAGGCGTACGCGCCGCGGTCGAGCCAGCGCCCGGCGATGGTGAAGCGGTTGGCCGGCACGATGGCCGACCAGGAGTGCACCATGTTGACGACCGCCGGGTGCCTCAGCAGGGGCACGTCGGATGGGAGCAACTGCCCGCCCTGCACCTCGAAGAAGGACTGCATCCCCGAGGTGTTGACGGTGATGACGTGGGCCTCGACCCCGCCTCCGCCGGCCAGGGCCGCGATGGGGCGCTGGGCCATGCCCCCGGCCGCGGCGCGGCGGAACTCCGCCGGTGTGCGGGCCTCGCCGGACCAGTCGATGGCGGTGAAGCCCGCGTCGCGGAAGGACCGGAGGGCCGCGGCGACGGCATAGGTGTTCCAGGGCGGCTGCGTGTCGTAGCCGTCGAAGCCTGCGGCGCTGGAGGGACGCAGGAAGACGGCGCACATCGCGGCGTACACGGCGCGCGGCGCATCGCCGACGACCTGCGAGGCCCAGGCCCAGCGCTGGTCGGTGCGGTCGGGCAGGGAGCGCCCGATCAGGTCGGTCAGGGCCAGGGGCTCGATCTTGTCGGGGGGGAGCCGGAACGGCTCGCGGGCGCGCGGGCCGAGCGGGTCGGCGGGGGCGACGTTCACGCGCGGGGAGCAGTTGAGCACCAGGGTGACCGCGTCGACCGCGTCGCCCAGCCGGTCGAAGGGGAAGCCCCACCCAACCAGGTGATACCGCAGGCCGCGGTCCACCCCGAGCAGTTGCTCGAACGACAGCGGCGTGGACGGGTCGGCGGGCACCGCGCCGCGCGGGAGCAGCGCCAGCACCTGCCCGTGCGCGGCGGCCAGCGCCAGCGCCGCCGGCCAGGCGGGATCACCCAGGTGGGTGACGACCGCGCCGGGGGGCTGGAACCCGACGCCGCGCCAGTGCGCCCGCAGGGCGGCGGTGGGGTCGCCCGCGGCGCGCGGGGCCGACTCGGGCACGCCCCAGGCTCGCTCCATGACCGCGTAGAGCCGTTCACGGCGCGCGGCGTCGTCGTCGGGCCAGCGGTCGCGCGTCGAGGCCGCCCGCAGCACCCGGTCGGGCCGGAACGCCCGAACGAACCGCGAGATGTTCTCGCGGGCGCTCCAGGTCCCGTCGTCGATGAGCACCGGGAACCGCACGGCGTCGAATGTCCCGTCGTCGCGCGCCCGCAGCGACCAGGCCCCCAGCGCATCGACCATCGTCTCCGCGTCGGGCACCAGCACCACGACCGGCGTCACCGGCATCATCCGCCGCACACCCTCGACGCGCAGCGCCAGCGCCACCGGCGCGGGCAGCGCGGAGGCCTGCTCGGGGGACGGGCCGTCGGGGCGTGGCGGCGGCGTGGACGCCGGCACGCCCTGCGCCGCGCCGGCGGCAGCCGGCAGGGCGCACACGAGCACGCCGAGCACCAGCACCCGAATCACCCGCGCGAACGCCGCGATCGCCAGCGCGTGGAATCCTCCCGCCAGATTCCCGCAGCAATACCGGGAGCCCGCGAAGGGCGTGAGGGGAGCGTGGCACGGCGGTCGGGGCATGCCGGAGGGTAGTGGCGCTGCGGGCCGCGGCGGACTTCATCGCGCCTCGGCAATGCCCATCTGCCGGTCGTACTCCAGCCGGAACTTGTACTCCAGCGTGAAGGCCTCGTTGCCCTTGGCTCCGGGGGGCACGGACACGTCCCAGCGGAGGATGCCGTTGCGCCGGTCGTTCTTCTCGTAGACCGGGTCGGTCGAGAGTTCCCGCCCGGTGGAGAGCAGCGTGACGCGGATGTCGGCGTTGCGGGAGGAGGGGATGCGGTCCAGGAGACGGACGCTGGCCGGGGTGTCGGCGAAGTTCTCGATGGCCAGGCGGTAGGTGAACTCCACAACGCGGTTGCCGCCCTGGGTGGACTCGGTGCGTTCGACCAGTTCGCGCGAGGTGCGCAGCGAGGAGTCGATGCCGAAGCCGCCGGTGAAGGACTGCCCGGAGGCGATGGTGGGGATGGTGCCGCGCCCGACAAACTCGGAGTGCAGGTAACTGGCGACGGGCCCGGCCAGCAGCACGTTGGAGCCGTTGTTCTGGATCGTGGCCTCGTTGTAGACGTACTGGGAGAGGAGCGGGGAGGCGACCTTGGCGAACTCGGCTGGGAACTCGTCGCGCCCGATGAGGACCAACTGCTGGTCGGCGCGTGAGGGCAGGCTGGTGCGCTCGCGGAGGGCGTAGGTGACGGAGACCGACTCGTCGGGCTTGAAGATGTGGCGCTCGGCGCGGCGCTCGACCCGCTCGCTGGTGGTGACGTCGAGGATCTGGTTCCTCATGGCCAGGTCGTTGAGTTCGCGGTCGGACTCGGCGGTGATGGAGGCGTACAGCTCGCCCTGGGTGATGCCGTCGCGGCGCGGCTGCTTGGCGAAGTTGCCGCGGTTGGCGGCGGCCAGGCGCTGGGCCGACTCGATCTCGGCCTTGGCCCCCAGCCAGGCCTGCCCGGAGACGCCGGCCGCCTCGGGCGTGCGCGGGCTCAGCGCCAGCGTCAGCGGCTCCATGCCCGGGCCGGAGGCCAGGAGCGTGGGCGTGGCGGTGGAGAGCGTCATGCGGACGCCGTTCCAGTCCTCGCCGGACATCTGCTGGATCTGGGCCTGGTACTCGACGGCGACCCCTCCGGCATCGCGACGCAGGTTGTACGACGGCGCCCAGGAAGCACGCTCGACCAGGTACGTCAGGCGGAAGTCGGCGTCGGGCTGCGTGACGTTGGCGAAGATCAGCGCCTCGCGCACGGTGCGCGAGGTCTTGGAGGTCATGGTGGCCAGTTCGCGCTGCAGCAGCGCCACGCGCTCCTCCTGCCCGCGCAGGGCCTGGGCCAGTTTCAGCCCGTCCTCGGTGTGCTGGCGGCGGGCCTCGGCCAGGTACTCGGTCAGGCGCGTGAGTGTCTCGGCGTTCAGCACCCCGCGGGCGTTCTCGACGACCGCCGTGCCCGTGACGTACTTCTCCAGGTTGTCCAGGTACTGGCGCTTCCAGTCGAGATAGCGCTGGTTCGCCCGGGAGGCTTCGACCAGGTCCTGCGCAGCGCGCATCTGCTCCTCGATCTGCCGCACGCTGTCGCGTGTGTCCGCCGCCACCGGCCGGATGCGGTAACTGACCGAGCGGATCTCGACCCCCGCGCCCCCCTCGGCGTACAGGCTCGCCGGCACGACCATCTCCGGCAGGTTTGTCACCACAAACTCGCGCAGGCCCGTCGCGCTCCCGGACGGGATCCTCCGCGTCACCAGTGCCTGCCCGCGGAAGACCGTCACCGCGTCGATGGCCCCGGCCGTCTCGATCGGCCCGCCCGCGCGGGCGTCCTGGCTCCACTCGAGCGCTCGCACGGCCTCGGCCATCGCCGCCGCGGGGCCCGGGGTCAGGAAAAGACCCACGCTCAACGCAAGCCCGGCCACAGCCCCCAGGTGCCCCGCACACGCCGTGAGGTACGGGCGCTTGAGGTGAGGGCGGCGGGAGGTGAGACTCAGGGTGGGGACTTCTGAGTTCCGATCTCGGCAAGTCATGGTCAGGCTCCTTGGAGGTGTGGAGATGTGGAGGCGTGCAGGCGTGGGAACGTGCACGGGGGCACGTGGTGCGCGTTTCGGCGCACCGACCCGCTCGGGTCCTTCTTCGGCATCACTCCGGCATGGAGTGCGCCAACACGCGCCGAGGTTCACGGATCTCGGGCACCCACGTGTGTGCCGACGCCGAATCGGGCTGTACTCGGGACGTGCCCCTGGCCGTGCACGGCCCGTGTTCAGTGAGAATCGATGCGCGCCGCGGGAGAACCCGTCGGGATGTTGGATTGCGTCGCAGGAGCGGGCGGGGTGGGAGGCGTGGCGCCGGGGGCGTGGCCTGTCACTCGCCGGATGGCCCAGTTGGCGATCAGGCCGATGACGACGACGATCACCAGGGTGATGAGGATGCCCACCCACCAAACCCAGCCCGGCAGGGCCTCGTCGAGGGCTTCCCGGGTGAGGGCCTGGTTGATGCCGGCGCCGATGAAGACCGCCAGCGTCGAGCGCGGGGCCATGCCGATCATCGTGCCCAGCGCGTAGGGCGCACGCGGCACCTGCACCGACGCCATCACCAGGTTCATCAGCGCGAACGGCGAGTTCGGCGGGAGCCGGAACAGAATCACCATCGCCAGCGTCCGCCAGAAGGACGGCCGCCGGACCAGGCCGTGCATCGCGGCCCGCTCGTCGGCCACGAACACGTCACGCACCGCGCGCCAGCGGGGCTTCTCGTCGATGAGGGTGATGATGCGCTGGCTGCTGGTGCGCCGGGCGATCTCGTAGCCGATGACCGCGGCTCCGCCGAACCCCACGACCGCGGCCGGCGCGCCCAGCGCTGCGCCGAAGATGTACCCCCCCAGCCCCGACTGGGCGTAGGTCGGCAGCATCCCCAGCCCGGCAAACACCGCGAAGCCCGCCACGTACAGCGGCAGGCCGAAGTCCGACGATCGCAGGTACACCGCCAGGTCGTTGGCGAACAGGAAGAGGACGATCGTCCCCAGCGGGGGCAGCAGGAGCCACACCGCCGCCAGCAGGCCGGTGGGCCCGATGCGCTGCAGCAGACCGGGGGGCGGGCCCGCCCCTTCGATCGGCCCATCGACCGGCGCGCGGACGGGCGCTGGGTCCGGCGGCGGGCGGGAAGGATCGGTGCTGCTCACGCGGAGCGCAGCGTAGGGACGCGCCACTTCGCGGGCCGGTGCGGCTACCCTGCCCGTGAGATCGCCCGCGTCGCCACGACGACGACCCGCCACCGGCCGGGCCAACGCCCGACCCTTGGAGTCCGCCCGATGCTCCCCAAGCCCCCGCCGCGCGAAACACCCCTGGGGTTCCTCTACCTGCCGCCCTACCGCGTGATCGGCACATCGATCGCCGGTGAGACGACGACCGTCCTCATCCCCGAACTGGACATCGCCTTCGACATGGGCGAGTGTCCGCGCCCGATGCTGACGGCCAAGTACGTCGCGGTTTCGCACGGGCACATGGACCACATCGGCGGCCTGGCGTACTACTGCTCGCAGCGGGTCTTCCAGGGCATGACGCCGGGCACGATCCTCTGCCCGGAGGAGATCGTCCCGGCAATCCGCAAGATGCTCGAGGGCTACCGCGACCTGGAGCGGCAGAACACGCCGTTCGAGATCATCGGCCTCAAGCCCGACGAGCCGTTCGAGATCAAGAACAACATCCTGCTCAAGGGCTTCCCGCTGGAGCACCGGGTGCCGACGTTCGGCTACACGATCACCGAACGCCGCAGCAAGCTCAAGCCCGACCTGGTGGGCCTGCCGCAGGAAAAACTGATGGAACTGCGCGCGGCCGGGCAGGAGATCACCCGGACGCTGGAAATCCCGCTGGTGGCGTACCTGATGGACACCGCCGCGTGCCCCGCGCTGGTGCGCGAGGACGTCCGCAAGGCCCAGATCCTGCTCCTGGAGTGCACGTTCTTCGAGCCGGAAGGCAAGAGCCGCGCCAAGGAAGGGCTGCACATCCACGTCCGCGATCTGGTCGAGGCGATGAAGTGGCTGGAGTGCCCGAAGATCGTGCTGGGGCACATCTCCCGGCGCACGCACCTGGTCGAGGCTCGCAAGCAACTGCTCCAGCTGCTCGGCCGTCAGAAAGCCGAGCGCATCGAGCTGCTCATGGATACCCGGATGAACCGCGAGCGCTACGAGCGGCAACTGATGGACGCCGGCGAACACCCGACACAGTTGAAACGGTGAGGCCCCCGCCCCCCGCCCGCCGCTTTCCGTCGCGCTCGCGTCCGCGGTGGCTTGCCGTCCGGCGCTCGACGGGCGGGCACTACCTGTAGGGCCACCGCGACGCCCGGGCACAAGCGCGCCGGCACGCTCGCACCTCCGACGCGCCGCGGCGGGCCGGGGCGTGGCGAAACTCACACAACTCGTCGCATACTCGGGCGATCACGGATTGACACACCGGGCGTTGGGCCGTACCGTCGGCCCCTCGGACATCGCCCGATGCTTCCGACGACACCGCACGCACGGCCCGGAGGAGCCCGCTTGACCGCTTCCGCTTCACGCGCCGCACGCACCGCCACCCCCGCCCCGCCGGAGACCGATCAGCAGATCTGGCTGCGGCTGCTGGCGTACATGCGCGGCGCCCAGCCGGAGATCTGCCGTCAGTGGTTCGAGCACCTCGAACCGCTCGAAGTCGTTTCCGGCGTGCTGTACGTGCGGGCCCATTCCACGCAGCACCGCGACTACCTCAACCGCACCTGCCTCAAGCCGTTCAATGAAGCGGCCCAGGGCGCCACCGGACGCCTGATCTCCGTCCGCTTCCTCGGCCCCGACGAGGACCCGCCCACGCCAGCGCCCGGCAGCAGCGGCGCCACGCCCACAGCCACACCCACCACGTCTACCCCCGGGGGCACACCCGGCCAGGATCACGGCCAGCGCGGCGGTCCGGCGGTGGTTACGAAATCCACCGCTCATGCACAACTTGTCCACGGAGCTCGTTCCGGAGGTCGTGGCGCCGCGCCGCGCGGGGGGGATCCGCTCCGCACCGGGCCGATCGGCGAGCCGTCGGCCCAGGCGGTGGCGGCGGCGACGGCGGACCTGGCGCGCGAGGGTGGCGAGCGTGCGGGCACGCCGGAGCACCTGTACGACGACGGGCTGGTGCTCAACCCGGATTACTCGTTCGACAACTTCGTGGTCGGGCCGGGGAACCGGCTGGCGCACGCGGCGGCGCTGGCGGTGGCGAAGAACCCGGGTCGCGCGTACAACCCGTTCTTCGTGCACGGGTCGGTAGGGCTGGGCAAGACGCACCTGCTGCAGTCGATCTGCCTGGCGATCAAGACCGAGCGTCCCGAGGCCGTGATCTACTACACCTCGTGCGAGGGGTTCGTGACGCAGTTCATGGACGCGGTGGCGGCGGGGCAGATGTCGCGTTTCCGGTACAAGTTCCGGCACGTGGACGTGCTGGTGGTGGACGACATCCACTTCCTGGCGCAGCGTGAGCGGACGCAGGAGGAGTTTTTTCACACGTTCAACGCGCTGTACCAGTCGCACAAGCAGCTGGTGCTCTCGTCGGACGCACCGCCGGAGCAGATCCCGGACCTTGAAGCGCGGCTGGTGTCGCGCTTCAAGAGCGGGATGGTCGCGCCGCTCTCGCCGCCGTGCTACGAGACGCGCGTGGAGATCCTGCGGAACAAGGCTCGTGTTCGCGGCTTCGAACTGCCGCAGGACGTGGCCTGCTTCATCGCCACGCGGATCGACTCGAACATCCGGGAACTGGAGGGGGCGATCAGTCAGTTGCAGGTACGCGCGAGCGTCGAGGGGCGCCCGATCGACCTGATCCTGGCGCGCGAGGCGCTGGGCGGGGGCGAGGCCGGCAACCAGCCGAAGATCCAGGTGCAGACGATCATCAACGCCGTCACCGACTATTTCGGCGTGAAGATCACCGACCTGCAGAGCAAGCGTCGCCAGCGGTCCATCGCCCAGCCGCGGCAGGTGTGCATGTGGCTGGCGCGGCGGCACACGCGCTACTCGCTGGAGGAGATCGGCGGGTATTTCGGCGGGCGTGACCACACGACCGTCATGCACGCGGTCCGCACGGTCGATGACCGCTGCGAGACGGACCAGGAGTTCGCGGCGGTGGTCCGGCAACTGGAAGACCGCATCCGCGCACCCGGGCCGAGTTGAGTCACGTTCAACACTGTCGCCACAGTCGCACAGCACCGGCCGGTGACCTCGCAACCGGTTGTGCGCGGGTGTGCGCGGCCGCGTGCGCGTGCTCGTTCACGCGCGGCGTGCCGCACACCCATCCTGAGCGTGCGGGCTCGCGGGGATGGCACACGGCGGAGTGTCGGAAGGGCGCTGCACAAGGCGTGGATGCGCTGTGGATTGGCGCTCGGTGCTTGGCGCGAGCGTGCCACACACGCCCGCATCCGAGCATCGCGCGACGTGGCCCGGCGTCGATCGGCGACAGGTCGCGACAACTGCTGACAGGTACCGACAGAACGCGACAGGCACCGTCCACGTACGGCGGGCCGCCGCAAGTGCTTGGCGATACGGGAGTTGTGGCGTTCTCCACCCGATGCGCCCACATCGCGACACTCCTTGCTATCACTGTTGTTGGAGATATCTCTCCATAGAGAAGAAGAACAGCACAGAACCCCGCACGATCCGGGCGCATGCCGACGCCCTCACCCACCTGAACACCTCAGTGTCTCTGGCAACGCGGACAGCGGGTGGTGGTGCGCTGGGCCAGGGTGAGCGTGCGGAGGATCCCGCCGCAGCGGGGGCAGGGCTGTCCACCGCGGGCGTACACCCGGTGGAGGCGTGTGAAGGCGCCGGGACGGCCGTCGGCGTCGGCGTAGTCGCGCAGGGTGGATCCGCCCTCGGCGACGGCCACGGCGAGGACGGAGCGGACCGAGTCGGCCAGGCGTTGCCAGTCGGTGTGCGACATTCGGCAGGCGCTGCGGCGTGGATTGATGCGCGCCTCGAAGAGGGCTTCGTCGGCGTAGATGTTGCCCACGCCGGCCAGGACGCGCTGGTCGAGCAGGCAGGCCTTGACCGCGCGGCGCGAGTGTCCGGCGCACTGCCGGAGGTGATCGCCGGTGATTGTCAGCGCATCGGGGCCGAGGGCGGCCCAGCGCTGGGGGAGGTCGTCGAGGGCGAGGGTGGTCAGGCCGCCGAAGCGTCGCGGGTCGATGAAGAGCAAGTGGCCGTGCGGGAAGACCCAGCGCGCGTGGAGGTGGGGGGGCGGTGGGTCCGAGGTCACGTCGAGAGCGGTGGGAGTCCAGGTCAGGCGTCCGGTCATGCCCAGGTGGACGAGGAGGGCTCGGCGCGGGTCTGCGGCGATGAGGGCGATCTGCTTGCCGTGGCGCTGCAGTTGGGTAATGACCGCGCCGGCGAGCAGGTCGAGCGGGGAGTCGGGGCCGAGGAGGATGTCGCGGCGGAAGAGGTCTGCGCGGAGTGGTGCGTGCCCGAGGAGGTGAGGCCGGAGCGAGCGGCGGATGGACTCGACTTCGGGCAGTTCGGGCATGGGGCGTGCGTGGGGGGAGCGTGCGCGGGTGAGGGCGCGGGTGGAAGGTGCGTCAGTCCGGTTGAGCACGGCGAGCGCGGAAGAACTCGCGCAGGACCTGGGCGCACTGATCGGCCATGAGGCCGGTGAGGGGGCGGACGCGGTGGTTGAGGCGCGGGTCCTCGGTGAGGCGCATGAGCGAGCCGCAGGCGCCGGCTTTGGGGTCGGCGGCGGCGTAGATCAGGCGGCCGACGCGGGCGTTGACGATGAGGCCCGCGCACATCGGGCAGGGTTCGAGGGTGACGGCGAGGGTGCAGTCGTTGAGGCGCCAATCGCCCAGGGCGCGGGCGGCCTGGCGGATGGCGAGGACCTCGGCGTGTGCGGCGGGGTCTGCGTCGGTCTGACGGCGGTTGGCCCCGCGCCCGAGCACCTGCCCGGAGTGCGTGTGGTAGACGACGCAGCCGACGGGGACCTCGCCCATGGCGGCGGCCTGTCGGGCCAGGTCGAGGGCCAGGGCCATCATCTGCCGATCGGTGCCGGTGAAGGCATCGGGCGCGGAGGGCGGCTGTGGCCCGGCGGGCGCGGGGGGTGGATCAACCTGATCAGGCGGATCGGGCGTCATGGTCCGGAGGCGTCGGTGGGGTTGGGGTCGGTGCTGCTGTTGCGTGGGGTTGAGGGGTCGGCGTCGGGATTTCTAGAGCGGCCCGCGACGCGCGAGGCGGGCATGACGCGCAGCAGGATGATGCCCAGTTCGTAGAGCATGTAGACGGGGACCTGGAGCATGGCCAGCGAGATGGGGTCACCGGTGGGCGAGACCACCGCGCAGAGGATCACCGAGCCGGCGAAGACGTACTTGCGGTAGCGGGTGAGCCACTCGGTGCGGACCAGCCCCACCCACCCCAGCAGGAGGATCACCACCGGCACCTGGAACGCCACCGCGAAGATGAGCATGACGGCGATGAAGAGGTTGACGTACTGGTCGATCTTGGGGTGAAGTTCGATCATGCCCGGGCGGGCGAAGCGGACGGCGAAGACCTCGACGGGCACGGTGTCGGCGCGGGGTGCGTCGGCGTTCGCCCGGTCATTCATCCTGTCGGGTGGTTCGGGGGGGATCGAGACGGGTGTGACGGCGACGCGGATCTGGCGGAGCGGCTCGTTGATCCAGGCCATGCCGGGGGTGGGGTTCTGGGGGTCGGCGGACAGGACCGGGAGCGTGGGGATGACCAGTCCGGGGGGCGGGGGTGCGGGCGGGGGCTCGCTGTCGCGCAGGTTGAGCCCCCAGCCGAAGAGCATGTAGAGGGCGATGGGCAGGAAGCCGAAGTAGAACATCAGCACGCCGGCGATGGTGAGCACGACCGACATCGGCGCCAGGATGTAGGCGAAACGCCGCTCGTGCGCGTAGAGGCCCGGCGAGACGAAGCGCCAGAACTGGTAGATGATCCACGGCCCGCCGACGATGAGCGACGCCAGCAGGCAGACGTAGAAGAACGACGAGAAGTACTCCAGCGCGCTGGTCTGGATCAGCGCATCGGAGTGCCCGAGGCGCCGCAGTTCGGCCCGCAGCGGGGCGAACATGACCTCCATCAACCGGCTGCCGAAGATCACCGCCAGCGCCAGGATCGGGACCAGCCCCAGCAGGGCATAGATCAAGCGTCGCCGGAGTTCTTCCAGGTGCTCGCCCAGGCCCATGACGGCCCCGGCCTGCTGGTTGCGGCGATCGGCGATCTGGTCGAGCATGAAGGCTCCGTGACGCTCGACAGGACGGTACGCCCCCCGCTCGCACGCAGAGGTCGATCCACCCGTTCAGGGTGGAAGTGTGGGGTAGCACTCACGAGGAAGAGGGCGGGACACTTAGGCAAACCCCGAAATCTACGAAGTAAGACGATCAAGGTCCACGCGGGAGTGCTGGTGTCGAGCTGGACTTCGAGTACGCTGACCACGAGGAACTCCGGATCTGGAGTTCGCGGGGCTGGTACTTCAGGAGAGAGAGCCATGCGGTCATCACGGTGCGTATCGGAACATGTCGGCGGTGGGCTGTCGGCGCGCGGTCGGTGCCTGGCGCTGGTGTGCGCGGCCGGGGCGAGCCTGTCTCTGGGCGTTGCCGGTGCGATGGCGCAGCCGACGGTCTGGACCGGCGCGGTCAACAGCAACTGGACCAACGCGGGCAACTGGAGCAACGGCCTTCCCGACGCGAACACGGATGCGCACCTAGGCGGTGTGCTGGCGTTCCCGGCGCCCACACAGATCGAGATCGACGGCGGGGTCGGTCGCGCTCGCAACGTCACCATTCCCAAGGTCGGCGGCGTCGGCCTGGGGGGCACGGCCCTGAGCATCTTCAGCGGCGGGCGTCTGGACGTGACGCAGCAGACGTTCAATAACGGGAACATCGATCTCGGCGCGGTCAACTCGAACGGCACACTGGACACCGGGTCGCTGGTGGTGGGCGACGTGCAGAACGGCTTTGTGACCGTCTCCCGCAGCAGTCTGCTGCGAGTCCGTGGCCACGCCGTCTTCGGGCGTGGCAACAACACGGGGAACAACGGCGGGCAACTGCACATGAACGGGCTGGTGCTCGGCCAGACCGCGCAGGCTGTGATCGACGGCGACCTGATCCTGGGGCAGAACGCCGGCTCCATCGGCGAGATCACCCTGAATCGTGCCGACGTGTACGCCAACAACATCCGCCTGGGCGTGGCCGCCGGCGGAGGGGGGCTCGATCCCGGGTACGGGGTTGCTTCGGTCGGCAACTTCACAACCATCCGTTTCACGGGGAACTTCGACGTGGGCAGCGAGGCCGGCGGGCAAGGCAGCCTGATCCTCACCGGCCTGGTCCCGTGGATCCGTGGTCAGAACGCCGACGGCACGGTGAACAACAACTCGCTGATGCGCATCTACTCCGACGACACGTACTTCGCCCAGGGCGAAGCCAAGTTTGACACGCGCGTGCAGTTCCTCTCCAAGTTCCAGTACGGCGCGGGGAACAACAAAGCGGTGACGGTGACGTTCGACCGCGACATGCTCACGCGGGTGGACAAGTTCGTGCTCACGCCCGGGCTGACGCGGCAGAACGTCCGCTCGCAGGGCTCGGCGGCGATTCCTGCCGCAGGCAATCCACGACCCAAGGCGGCGGTACCCGCTGACACCGACGCGGAGGCCGACGCGAAGATCGGGCTGCTGGCGGCGCGGGCGTTGCCGAACACGGTGTTCAACGTGCAGTGGGGGAACAACACCGCAGAGCGGGACATCCAGATGACCCCGACCAACGACGCCAAGGCCGCGACGATCAGCATCCCGTTCGACCCGGCGGGCATTGATCCGAAGATCCGCGGGCGGATGCGCCTGCTGCAGATCGGCGCGAATCAAAGGCTGTCATTCCCCGCGCTGCCGGTCCAGGGCTCGACGACCTCAGGTGACAAGCCGGGCCAGATTCGGAACATCACCACGGGCGTGACGGCCGACGACCGCGTGGAAGGTCGCACGCGGAACATGAACAGCGACTTCGACGTGATGGTGCTGGGCAAGCCGGTGACGCCGGTGCACCAGGACCCGCGGATCGCGAGCCTGCACAGCCGGGGCCTGAACGGCGCCGGGGTGTTGATGGGGACTACTGAGAGCGAGTTTGCGTTCCACGACTTCGGCTGCTTTGAGGATTGGACCCAGAACTCGGGTCGGCGCATCAAGTTCGTGGACGGTACCAACGCCTTGGATGCCTCGGGCCGTCCCCGAGCGCCGGTCGATGCCCCGCCGCTGATCGGCGCGAACGATGTGCGCGGGTCACACCCGACGACCGTCAACGCCATCATGATCGGCTACGACCCGCTGGGCGTGCACGTCGATGGTCAGTCCCGCTTCGAGAACGAGGGGAAACGCATCAACGGCGGATTCGGGTTCACCGGCATCGCGAACAAAGCCACGATGATCGGTGGTGCTACGGCCAACTCCGTGGAAGTGCAGGGTAATGCCAACCCGCGCTTTACCGACTTTGCCATCATGGCCAACCTTGGGGTCAAGGTGCTGAACTCTTCCCACGGCCAGTCGGGCCCCCCCAACCCGCTGGGGGGATTTTTGGCGGCGTCGTACGACGCCTGGGAGATCGAGGCGGACTTCTGGATCCGGGAGAAGGGGGTGATCTACACCAAGTCGGCCGGGAATCAGGGCAGCGCCCCCGAGACCATCACTTCTCCGGGTGGAACGTACAATGGCATTGTCGTTGGTAACTTCCAGTACAACCCCGATCCGTTTTATCCCGCCAACTACCACGTGAACTACTGGGTCCCATCCCCCAGCTCGAGTGTGGGCCCGATCTCAGGCACCACGCGCGCGAAACCCGATCTGGTGGCTCAGGGTACCGGTGGCTACTCCCCATTCATGATGGAGGACACCGTCATCCGAACTGTGCCCAATACGATGCCGCCTCCGCCCACAGTTAATCAAGTAAGGGATGAAATCGACCCGGCCTATCCCGCAGCAACCAGCTATGGGCTGTACAGCACGCTTGGACGCGTTTTTGAGTCCAACCAGACGATCGGGGGGACCACGTTTGGAGCGGTTGTGGCTCAGGAGGGCACCTCGTTCGCCGCGCCGACCGTGGCGGGCGTGTCGGCCCTGATGGTGCAACGGACGCGCCAACTGGCGGCGGGGAACGCGAACTTCGCGCCCGGCGAGGACCCGCGCGTCGTCAAGTCCATCCTGCAGACCAGCACCGACAAGGACCTGGGTCGGTGGGGCCAGGGCTTCACGACGAACCCGCTGCCCAGCGGCTCGAGCACGACGACCCCGCTCTCGTATGTCTGGGGCGCGGGCTTCATGAACCCCGTGAAGGCGGTCGATCTGCTCGAGGCCGGGCGTGGGTACCACGGGCTGGGCAACACGGTGTACGGCGACGGGTGGAACTTCGCGACGCTGAACGTGAACGACAACGACGACATCGGTGGTCTGGGCGGGCACGTGTACTTCATGGAGAACGTGGCCGACGGGTCGCCGTTCACCGCCACGCTGAACTGGTACCGGCGCGTGACGGGCACGGCCGCGGGCGGGGGCGCGGTGACGGACGCGACGGACCTGCGCACGATCACCTACAACCCGCAGGCGCTGTTCGACATGGACTTTGCGCTGTACTACTGGGGCTTCAACACCCCGACCCCCGGGATCTACATGAACCTGATCGCGCCGCAGGCAGCGCCGGAACTGGTGTTCCGGAGCCAGTCGTTCGTGGACAACGTGGAGCACATCTTCCTGTCGTCGCTGCAGGGCGGGAACTACCTGCTGCGGGTGTACTCGCCGTTCGATGCGTCGGGTCAGCCCTTCGCCAGCGAGGACTACGGCGTCTCGTGGTCGTTCAAGGCGGTGCCGACGCCTGGGACGGCCGGGGTGCTCGTGATGCTCGGGCTGGTGGCGGCGCGTCGGCGGCGGACGGCCTGAGCCGGCAGATTTCGACGAGGGACGACGCGTGAGCACAGACCAACGACCGGCGCACGAAGCGTGCGCCGGTTTTTCGTGCGCACGCTGACGGAAACCCGCGGCGGGCGCATCCTAAGAATCACGGGGCTCGATCCCCGCGCCGCACGCGGGTCGCCGGGGGCGTTGCGGAGGCCCGTGGGTGATTGCCGGGCGGGCGGGAGAAGTCCGCGGACGCTGACCTTGCACGACCAGGGAGTGCCCAAGTCCTCATCCGCCGCGCGCCACGGGTCGTCCGTGGGCGCGGTGTTCTCGTCGACGCCCGGCTTGGCCTGCGATGACGATGTGGAGCGTGCGGTGGCCGGTGACCGCGAGGCCCTGCGACGGCTGTGGGAGGTGCATCGGCGCTGGGTGGCGGGCGTGATCCTGGCGCACATGCCCGCGTCGGCGGAACTGGATGACCTGCTGCAGGAGGTGGCGGCGTCGCTGGTGGCCAGCATCGGGCGCCTGGAGTCGCCGGAGCACTTTGTCGGGTGGCTGCGGACCGTGGCGATCAACGCCGCGCGCCTGCAGGGGCGCAAGGTCTCCTCGGGGCTCGGGCGGTTGCGGCTGATCCGTGGCGACGACGGCCTTGAGGCGATGGACGGGGCGGTGACGGCGCGGGCGGGTGCGGGCCGAGCGGAGTCGTTGATCAGCGAGGAGGGACGGCGGCTGCTGGCCTTGGCCCAGTCGATGCCGGAGGGGTACCGCGAGCCGCTGCTGTTGCGGTGCGTGCAGGGGCTTTCGTACCAGCAGATCGGTGAGATTCTCGGGCTGCCGCCGACCACGGTCGAGACGCGGATCGCCCGGGGGCGGCGGATGCTTCGTGAGCGTGCCGAGGCCCCGGACCCGAGCCGTACGGGCGCCGGCAGCACCGGGTGAGCGCGGGCGCAAGGCGCGCGGGGCTGACGGAAAGTAGCCCGGCGCGCATCTGAGGGGTCTGGGTCGGTGGTGTGGGGGTTGGTGGGGGTTGGAAGGCGGGATCCGATGAGTGCACTGAGCATCCACAGCCTGTGGGGACTTCAGCTTCGGTGGTCGCCATTTGGCGATGACGAGCGCGCGGGTGTCGGGGCCCGGGGTGATGGCGAGGGCGCGGCGGGCGGTGACGAGCGCGACCTGCTGGTGAATCGGCTGATCGAGGGTCGCGCGGCGCCCGGCGACTGGCTCGACCTGCGCGACTCGGTGACGGCGGACCCGGCGCTGTGGGAGCACCTCAGCGCGACGCAGGGCGATGCGGGGACGCTGTGCACGGCCGTCGGCGGGCAGATGGCTCTGGCCGAGCGGATCGAGCTGCCGGAGCCCTCGGTCGGTCGTGGGTTCGGCGGGGGAGGCGGGTTGGGGCGGTCGGGGTCGGTGGGGTGGACGAAGTGGGGAGGCTGGGCGGTGGCGGCGGCGGTGGGCCTTGCGTTTGTGGGGGTGCAGGGGCTCGGGTGGGTGTCGGGGCGTGGGATGTCTGGGCCGTCGGGCCAGGCGGGCTTGTCGTCGAGCCTTGGCTTGGGGGCGGGCGCGGGGTCGCTCGGGATGGATTACCAGGAGGCGCTGGACCGGTACGTGCAGATGGGGCAGGAGGCCGGGAGCGTGCTGGGCGAATTGCCGCACCGGGTAGTGGTCTCGACGCAGCCGACGGAGGACGGGCGGATCGAGGTGGTGTACATCCGGCAGTTACTGGAGCGGACGATCGTCGAAAACGCGTTCCGGCTGGGGACCGACGAGACCGGTCGCCCGCGGCTGGTGCCGTCGGCGCCGTCGGCGGGGCCGGGAGTCGGCGAGGGCGGGTCTCCGCTTTGAAGGTGGGGGTGGTGGTGATGGTTGAAGGAGTTCAGTCATGGTGACGCTGTACACGGTGCTGATGCTGGCGGGCAAGTGGGCCGGTCTGGGTCTGGGTGGTGGATGGCTGGCGGTGGCGACACCGGCGAGCACGGAGTCGGCGTGCCCCGCACCTTGCGCACTCAGCGCGGGATCACCTGTGCGGGTGGTGGTGCGAACGGCTCGGGGTGATGAAGGCGAGCGGACCGGGCGCGTGGTGCGGGTGTTGGCGTCGCGAGCGCCGGAGGGTGGAAGCGGCGGTGGTGGTGAGGAGCGAGACCTGCTCTTTACACGGCCGGCGCGTCCTGCTCCTCCCGCGCCCCCCGCGCCTCCGCAGCGTGCGGGCGGTGGTGGCGGTCAGGTCAACGTGAACCGGTTCATCCAGGTGGACGGGGATCTGCAGCCGCGCACGCTGGTGGTGTCGGTGGAGAACGGGGTGACGGTGGAGGTGGACCGTCGCGGCGACCGCGTGGTGAGCGTGAAGGTGGACGGGCGCGAGGTGCCGCCGGAGCGTGTTCGGCTGGCGGGCGAACGGCTGACGGTGCTGGACGAGCGCGGCGGGACGGTTCTGCAGCGGACGCTGCCGCGCGTGGCTGGGGCGCCGAATCGCGCCTGGGTGAACCCGGCGCTGCCCCTGCCCGCGGAGATCGCGGGCGAGCCCCCGCCGTCGGTGATGCTGGGCGTGACGCTGGCGAGCCCGTCGCCGGAACTGGCGGGGAATCTGAAGATCGACCCGACCACGACGGCGATGGTTCTGGAGGTCAAGCCGGGTCAGCCGGCGGAGAAGGCGGGACTGCAGCGGTTCGACATCATCGAGAAGGTGGACGGGCGTGAGTCGGCCGACGAGGCGTCTATCCGCCGGATCATCCGGTCGAAGAAGCCTGGCGACACGATTGAACTGCAGGTGCTCCGCGCCGGGGAACGCAAGACGCTGAAGGCGGAACTGGTGCCGTTCCGCGCGGAGGCGTTCGCGCAGGGGCAGGCGGTCGACGGGATCGTGCAGGAGTTCATCGGCCCGGAGGGCTGGGGGCGTCAGGGGCAGATCCTGATCGATCCGGCGGCCGGGATGGACCTGCAGCAGCTGGCCCAGCGGCTGCTGGAGGAGAACCGGGCCCAGGTGCGCGAGCTGCAGCGGCGCGGGATCAACGTGGATGTGCCGGTGGGGCTTGGTGGCATGGGCGGTGGAGTTGGGGGGGTGGGGGGAGTGGGGGGTGCGGGGGGTGCGGGGGACGCGGTAACGCGCCGGCTCCAGGCCCAGATGGAAGAACTGATGGTGCGCATGGAGGCTCTGGAACGGCTGCTGCAGCGGCTGGCGCCGGGCGGGGTAATCCCGGACGCCCAGAACCCGGCACAGCCTGCGCCAGCACCGGCTGGAGGGTCATCCCGGTGAGGTTGGCTGTCGCGGGGCGGTGTTCACGAACGTGCGGGTCGCGCGTGAGTGCCGGAGCGTGAAAGCCGGCGGTGCGGATGGCCAAGCAGGACGAGACGAACAACGCGTGGCGTCGAGGTTCGGGTCAGCGGCCTCGGGTAAGTCCACGGACCTCGGGCGCGTGCCCGAGGTTTTTTTATTTTCTTCAGCGGCGAATCCCGGCGTGCTCGCCGTCGCGGCCACCCGCGGGCAACTCCCGCGCACCGCGGTGGTACACTGCACATCATGAGCGATACGAACGCAGGGCGGAGCGGCGAGCAGGTGACGGCCGGAGCGGGGGTGGCGGGGGGTGGCGCGGCGGTGGATGCCGAGCGGACGGTGGCGGAGGTCCGCGACGCGTACGCCCGGCTGAAGGCCGAGGTGCACAAGGTCATCGTGGGTCAGGACGAGGTGGTGGACCAGATCCTGACGGCGATCTTCTGCCGTGGGCACGCGCTGGTGGTGGGGGTTCCGGGGCTGGCCAAGACGCTGCTGATCTCGACGCTGGCGCGGACGCTGAGCCTGGGGTTCTCGCGGATCCAGTTCACGCCGGACCTGATGCCGACGGACATCACCGGGACGGAGGTGATCGAGGAGGACAAGGGGACAGGGGCGCGGAACCTGCGTTTCGTGAAGGGCCCGGTGTTCGCGAACGTGATCCTGGCCGACGAGATCAACCGGACGCCGCCGAAGACGCAGGCGGCGCTGCTGGAGGCGATGCAGGAGCGCCAGGTGACGGTGGGTGGGATGCAGCACCGGCTGCCCGTGCCGTTCTTCGTGCTGGCGACACAGAACCCGATCGAGCAGGAGGGGACGTACCCGCTGCCGGAGGCGCAGTTGGACCGGTTCATGTTCGAGGTGAAGATCGGGTACCCCAGCGAGGAGGAGGAACTGGCGATCGTGCAGCGCACCACCGGCGGCACGGCGCAGTCGCCGACGGCCATCATGTCGGCGGAGGACATCGAGCGTGTGCAGCGCCTGGTGCGTGCCGCTCCGGTGGCGGACCACGTGATGCGGTACGCGCTGCGGCTGGTCCGCTGCACGCGGATCAAGGAGCCGATGGACGGGGGCCTCAAGCGTCCGAAGATGGTGAGCGATTATGTCGCGTGGGGCGCGGGCCCGCGCGCCAGCGAGTATCTCATCCTCGGCGCCAAGGCGTATGCGATCCTGCACGGCTCGTACCACGTCACCCCCGAGCATGTGCGGGCGGTGGCGCGGCCGGTGCTGCGTCACCGCGTGCTGACGAACTTCAACGCCGAGGCCGACGGAGTGACGCCGGACGCGATCATTGACGCGATGATGGCCGACCTGCCGGTGGAAGGGTCCAGCGCTTCGGAGCGACGCCAGATGGAGGCGGTGATCCGCTGAGCGGGGTCGTTGCGAGAGGGTTGGTTCACAGGCGATTTGGCGGCTCGTCCGGATCCGGGGCGGGCGAGTTGATCTCGCCCGGATCGTCCGGGTGATCGCGGTGGAGCACGATCTCGTCGGGGCTGACCAGCCCCGTGCGTACGGCGATGAGGACCAGTTCGGCGCGTGAGCGCACGCCGAGTTTGCGGCCGAGCGACATGCGGTGCCACTCGATGGTCTTGGGGGTCCTGAAGAGCCTGGAGGCGATCTGGTCGGTCGAGAGCCCCTCGCCGATGAGCCGGAGGACGATCAGTTGCTGCGGGGTGAGCCCGTCGAGTTCGCCGAGGGTGGCGGCGGTGCTGGGCACGTGGTCGGCGCCGGGGTCGCAGCGGTCGGGCTCGTGGTCGCTGGCCAGGCGACGGAGGGTGAAGAGCACAGCCGAGACGGCGGGCACACAGGCCAGCGAGACGCCCCGCGCGGTGACGAGCATCGGTCGGCCGGTGTGTCGCGTGCGGCAGACCAGCGCGTGCCCCGTGCTGAGGGCCTGCTGGGCGCAGCGCATCCACTCCGCGGCCACCGCGGGCGACACGCACGAGGCGAGCGCGCGGTTGGACCAGTCGTTGGATTCCAGACCCCCGAGCGCCCGCGAGGCGAAATCGTTGGCGTACAGCACGTTTCCCCTGGCCACGTCCAGCAGCACGATGCCCACGCCCGCGTCCCACACCAGCGCCCTCCACAAGGGCTGGGCCCACATGGGGAACCAGTCCACCGTCGGTCCGGCTGGTGGAGTCTGCGGCATCGCGGTTGCGGTTGTCATCGCGGACTTTGGACTGCGTTGCGGTTCACGCGGGGCCACTTGAGGCCTCCTTCCGGGCCTGCGGAATCCCGGCGGATTGGCGGCGGCGAATCAGGACGAAGCGGTCGCAGAAGAGTGGCGGACCAGCAAAACAGTACCAGATGTGCCGGGAAGCACGCCGGCCAGTACCGTTGCGGGCGCGGAACGCCGGTGCCATCATTCAGCGAAACGCTGGGAATCCCTCGGTATTGCATGGGAAATCACGATCCGGCGGCGGTATGTGACCGGCGCGAGCTGCAGGTCCAGTATTCGTACTAGGTTTGGAGAACACCTTTATTTTGACCCGGTGCTGAGGCACGCCGTATGGAATGTGGATTCGCCGCGACGTCTGGAGCGGCCAACAGTCGGGGATCATGGAAGAGCCCCCGATGGCCGACACGGAGCAGGAATGACCGGACTGTCACTCGAACACGGGGGTACGCAGCGGCCGTCGGGAGAGGGAACCACGCCGCGGGTCGCGTGGCTGTCGGCGCCGCGAGCGGAACTGTGGGCGGCGATTGTCGCCGGGGTGGCGTTGCTGGCGGGGTCGGTGCTGAGCCGAGTGGGTGGGGAGGGGGATTGGGCGTGGGTCGTGGGCCAAGGGCTGGTGTGGGTGTCTCTGGGGATCGGGTTGTTCTTCGGCGGGCGGGCGGCGCTGGAGAGCCTGCGGACGCTGACGTTCGACATCGATGTGCTGATGTTTTTGGGGGCGGTGCTGGCGGCGTACATCGGGGCGCCGGCGGAGGGGGCGCTGCTGCTGTTCCTGTTCACGCTGTCGGGCGCGCTGGAGGACCTGGCCCTGGCGCGGACGACCCGGGCGGTGGAGGCGCTTTCGAAACTCATGCCGACGCGTGCGCAGCGCTGGCGCGACGGCGCGTGGGAGGACGTGGCCCCCGAGGCGCTGGTGCCCGGCGATCGGGTGCGCGTGCTGCCGGGGGAACTGATCCCCACCGACGCGCGCGTGGCGGCGGGTGAGACGTCGATCAACCAGTCGTCGCTCACCGGGGAGAGCATGCCGCGCGACGTGGGCGAGGGGGACGAGGTGTACGCGGGGACGGTGAACGTGGGGAACCCGGTGGAGGTGGTGGTCACGCGGGCGGCGCGGGAGAGTTCGCTGCAGAAGATCCTGACGCTGGTGACCGAGGCCCAGCGCACGCGCGAGCCGATCCAGCGCGTGATCGACCGGATCAGCCAGCCGTACGCGGTCGGGGTGACGGTGGCCAGCGTGGTGATCGTGCTGGCGTGGCACTTTGTGCTGGGTTTTCCGTGGACGGCGGGGCCTGAGGGCGGCGTGGGGGCGATCTACACGGGCATCACGTTCCTGATCGTGGCGTCGCCGTGCGCGCTGATCATCGCGACGCCGACGGCGACGCTGGCGGCGATCTCGCGTGCGGCGCGGTCGGGGGTGCTGTTCAAGGGTGGGCAGGCGATCGAGCGGCTGGCGCGGGTGCGGGCGGTGGCGTTCGACAAGACCGGGACGCTGACGATCGGGCGTCCGCGGGTGATGCAGGTTCACCCGGTGGGTTGGTCGTCTGGGCGGGAGATGCTCAGCGTGGCGGCGGGGCTGGAGGACCATTCGACGCATCCGATCGCGACGGCGGTGCTGGAGGTCGCGCAGGCGCGCGGGGTGGAGAAGGCCCCGGCGGCGGAGGTGCGGTACGTGGCGGGGCGCGGGGTGGCGGGGCTGGTCGATGGGCACGAGGCGCGTCTGGGCTCGCTGGCGTTCACGCGCGAGTTGATCCCCGTGTGCCTGCGCGGTCGCGTGGAGGACCTGCTGGCGGTGGTGCAGGGTCGCGGGCAGATGGCGGTGGTGTGCGCCTGGAACGAGCAGGCGGCGGTGATCATCCTGACCGATGCGCCGCGTCCGGGGGCCGAGTGCCTGGCCGAGCGGCTGCACGAGCTGGGGGTGCGCCCGGTGGTGATGCTGACCGGCGACAACCAGGCGACGGCGCGGCGCGTGGCCGAGGCGCTGGGCCTGGACGAGTTTCACGCGGAACTGCTGCCGCAGGACAAGGTCGCGCACGTGGAGCGTCTGCGGGCCTCGGGGCTGCGCGGGGGTGTGGGGGTGATCGGCGACGGGGTGAATGACGCGCCGGCGCTGGCCTCGGCGGACGCGTCGATCGCGATCGGGTCGATCGGCTCGGACGCGGCGCTGGAATCGGCCGACATCGTGATGCTGAGCGACGACCTGCTGTCGGTGCCGCGTGGGGTGGCGTTGGCGCGCCGTGCGCGGCTGATCGTGAAGGTGAACCTGGTCGTCGCGCTGGGGCTGATGGCGATCATGGCGGGGCTGACGCTGGGGGCGACGCTGGTGGGCGGGTGGCAGTTGCCGCTGTGGATCGGCGTGCTCGGGCACGAGGGCGGCACGCTGCTGGTCGTGGCCAACTCGCTGACGCTGCTGGTGTTCCGCGGCGATGCGAACTGCACGTGCGACAAGAAGGCGCACCACCGGGCGGCGTCCGAGGGTGCCGGCGTTGCGGGCTCACAGGGCCCGCGGGGCGAGCCCGAGCCGCGCGTGGTCAGCCCGGCGGTGTGACGGAGTCGCCCAAGTCCTCGCGGACCAGCGGCAGATCCTGCGAGACGGGGCGGACCAGCCTGCGCCCGAGCGTTTCATCGATCCGGAACGGTTCGATCCCCGTGCCCGGGCGCTTGAAGGTGAGGTCCTCACGGCGGAGGGTGTGTCCCGCGGGCAGGTCGGCGCGTGCGACGATGGACTGGCGCGACACGGTGCGCACGTCACGTTCGCGCTCGAGCACGAGCTTGGTGCCCTGGCGGGCCCGCGCGGCGATGCGCTGGGCGTACTGGGGATACTCGTCGGCCAGGCGCGGGGCGCGGCGCGCCTCGCGGACGTAGCGGGCCAGCGCGGGGGGCTCCAGCGAAGCGGCGTGGTCGGGGCCGGGCAGCGACCGGTCCATCGTGATGTGCTTTTCGAGCACGCACGCGCCCAGGAGCACGGCCCGCAGCGACGAGTCGGCGTCGGGGGTGTGGTCGCTGTAGCCGATGGGGCCATCGAACATGGTCGCCAGGTCACCCATTGCCTCCATGGCGGCGTCGTCGAGCGGCGTGGGGTAGGAAGAGACGCACTGCAGCAGCGCCAGGCGGTCGTGCGCGGGGGTCAGCCACTCCAGCGCGCGTTGCACCTCCATCGCGGTCGAGGCGCCGGTGGAGATGATCAGGGGACGCCCGCTGGCGGTCAGGGCCTCCAGCAGCGGGCGGTGGATGATGTCGGGTGAAGCGGTCTTGAGCGCGTCCCACGGGAGGCGGAGGGCCTCGTCGAGCAGTTCCAGCGAGAAGACGGTGACGATGGCGTGCAGGCCTCGGGCGTGGGCCCGCTGCACGATCGGGCCCATTTGGTGCACGCGCAGTTCGAGGCGGCGCAGCATCTCCAGCGGGTCGGTCTCGCCGGCGCGGGTCTGGTAGTGCGCCAGGCGGGCGGCCTTCGACATGAGCAGGTCGGCCCGGAACAGCTGCAGTTTCACAGCGTCGCACCCGGCTGCCGCCGCGGCCTCGACCAGCAGCAGCGCCCGGTCGACCGAGCCGTCGTGGTTGACGCCGACCTCGGCGATGATGTACGGCTCGCACCCCGGCCCGATGGGACGCCCGGAGATCTGCATGCGTCAGTCTCCTCCGTCCGCGGCGCGGCGGGCCAGTCGCAGGCGCGCGATGTCCAGGTCCTCGGGCGTGTCGATATCGACCACGCTGCCCGGCTCGGTGGTCACGCCGCGCCGGTCGAGCCCGAAGAAGGCGTGAGGCCCGGGGGGCACCCCCGGCACGCGCAGGAACAGTGCCCGGCGCGTCAGGGCGATCACCCCGCCGTCGGGGATCCACGCCGGCGGAAGGTCCTGCCGCCTGAAGACGGCGTGGTTGAGGGTGTCGCCCTCCCACGGCCCGACGCGGGCGTCGGCGTCGAGGCGTGCGGTCCACCAAGGGTGGTGCTTGCCGACGCCGGTGTAGGACTGGACCGAGTCGGCGCCTGAGCGTTCGAGCAGGTCCAGCGCGCGGTCGATCAGGTCCTCGGGGCGGATCGGCACGTTGGCGTAGAGCAGGACGAAGGCGTCGTGCTCGGCGGGGCTGGGTGCGCCGGGCGATCGGTCGAGTGTTTCGACCGCGTGCCGCGCGGCATCGTCGATGCGGGCGGTATCGTGGGCCAGGTCGGGCGGTCGCTGGATCGCCACGGCCCCGTGCTCGCGGGCCAGGGCGAGCACGCGCTCGGAATCGGACGAGACCGCGATGGTCGCGACGCGGGCGGTGCGCTGGGCCGCGAGGATCGACCACGCCACGCACGGGCGGCCGGCGATGTCTGCGGTGTTCTTGCCGGGCACGCTCTTGCTGCCGGCGCGGGCGAGGATGATGGCCGAGGCTCGACGGCTCATCGGGCGCCCTCGTGCGGTGCGGAGCGGACGAGCCGCCAGGCGGTGAGCAGGCCGGAGGCGGCGACGTCCACCGAACCGCCGCCGGGGAGCGTGGCGCACCCGTCGGGTCCGATTTCGAGGCGTCGCAGGCGACGGCGGCGGAGTGCGGTGCGCGGGAGCGGCAGGGGTGTGAGGCGGTCGCCGGTGCCGGGTGGCGGGTCGATGACCGCGGCGGAGCAGCGCATGAGGGCGATGTCGTAGATGTCCTCCATCACGTCGAGCACCGCGTCGCGCTTGGAGAGCCGGGGGACGATCCACGGCGTGTGCAGGTGGCTGTCGGGGTCGAGGGTGCGCTGCGCGGCGGCCAGGTCGAAGTTGGCCCGTGAGCGTGCGAACGCCTCCGCGGGCGTGAGGGCGTGTCGTCGGGCCAGCGGCGCGGCGAGCGTGTCGAAGTCGGAGGCGCGCGGGCTGACCAGGTCGACGCTGAGCACCGACGGGGCCGAGTCGAGCAGGGCCTTCACCTGATCGGGTGTACCGAGGAGCGCGGTGCGGACGTGCACGTGCTCGGTGCCGGCGTTGCGGGCGGCGCGGACCAGGTCGGCCAGCGCCGGGTGTTCCTGGGCCTGGTCGATCAGCGTGAGGGCCGGGGCGCCGAGCGTCAGTCCTTCTCGGGCGGCGCGGCCCAGGGCGTCGAGGATCGGGGTGATCCAGGCGGGATCGGCGAGGAGTCCGTCGGCGTCGGCGATGCGCAGGAGCAGTTCGCGCGGGGCCTCGGGGGGGCGATGATCGAGGAATGACTCCAGGGCCGTGGCGACGTCGGCGGCGCCGGCGAGCACGGGGTCGAGGCCCGCCAGGGCGAGGGCCTCGAGCAGGCGGTCGTGCACGCCCGGCGCATCGACCACCGGCGCGATGGACAGGTCGCGCGCCGGCACCGGCACGCCGACGCACAGGTCCCTGGCCAGCAGGTCGGGCGACGGTGCGATCGGCACGTAGGCCAGGAGCCCGCCCACGCTGGCGAAGCCCTGGGCGGTGGGGCGGTTGGCGGCCAGGTCGTCGATGGTGCGTGCATCCAGCAGCACCGGCGTCAGCCCCGGCGCCGCGGGCGTGAAGACGAACCGATGGTTCGAGGGCGAGGCCCCCGCCCGGCGCACGATCTCGTCGAGCAGTGTGGGATCGACCAGCGGCCAATCGGGCGACAGGACCAACAGCGCCGCGGCGCCGGTGGCTCGGCGGGCTTCCAGCAGCAACGCCGGGTCCAGCGCCGCATCGGCGGGTGTGAAGTTGGCCAGCCCGGCGCGCCAGCAGTCGCGGGCCCAGGCCCGCGCGGCCCGCACCGGCCCGGGCGTCTCCAGGTTCCGCGAGGTCGTGACGAAGCGGACCTCGGGCCGTCGCCCCCGCGCGCCGGGCAGGTCGCCGCAGGCCTCGCGGGCGGCCCGCTCATCGGCGCACAGCACGACCACGCCGTGCAGGAACTCCGACCGGGCCAGGCGCGCCAGCAGCAGGCGCAGGGGGCGGCGATCGGCGCCGTGCCGTGTGAGGCGCGGCGGGACGGCCAGCGCGCCCCAGGTCTCACCGAGCGAGCGTGCGGTCACGGGCGGACCGCAGGCGTGTGTGCTCTGTGCACTGGTGGAGGATGGAGCGCACGCGATCGGGTCGCGCGTGCGTCGCGGGCCGCCGTCGAGGGTGGCCAGCGCCTCGTCGAGCATGCGTCCGAGGGCGTCGGCGGCGTCGGCGATCCAGGAGACGTTGGTGATATCGCGCTCGATCTGGCGTCGCTGGGTGTCCAGCACGTCGGACTCGGCGTCGACCGCGATGGCGCGGTCGGCCCTCGTGCGGTTGAACGCGCCGGTCTGGTTGAGTCGCTCGACCAGCGCGAAGGCGGGCTGGAGCGCGGTGACGCGGTCGCGCACGCGGTGGACGCGGTCGATCAGGTCGTTCACGAGTCCCTGGTCGTCGTGGTGGCGGAGCATGCGCCGGAGGATGTCGCCGGCTTCGCGTCCGCCCTCGGCGATGCGGGCCACGTCGCGGCGCACATCCCGCAGTCGCCGGCGCACCGCCTCCCGGCGCGTCCCGGTGGCGTGCGGGCCCGGCGCGGGCACCGGGGCCTCCGGCAGCGGGCGTTCCGGCGTGAAGGCGTGCACGGCCTCATCGAGGCTCATCGGGGCGGTGAAGAGTTTGCTCAGGCCGCCGCCGGTCGCGTCGATCGTCCGGAGGCCCTGCTCGGTCCAGGCCTTGAACTGTCGCTGGAACTGCACGAGGTAGGTGTGCATCTGCTGGTCGGTGTAGACCGGGCGCCCCAGCGCATCCTGCCCGCGGATGAGCAGGGGGCGGTGCCGGGCGATCCGCTGCCACTCCAGCGTTTCCAGCGTCTGGAACTCGTTGAGTTCGCCGGCCCAGACGTCGTGGATCGCCGCGCCGGCGGAGTAGTACTGATGGTCGGTGAAGCCCAGGTCCTGGCCGACCAGGATCACCGGGTCGCAGCCGAGGAACCGGGCCAGCGCGGTGCTGAGGTGGGCGACGGTGGCCCCCGGCTCCAGCGTGCCCATCGGGCGCGCCAGCACCGGTCCCAGCAGCGCATCGAGGAACTCGTCGGCCGCGCAGCGGATGGCGCCGGGGAACGCGCCGGTGACGGCGGGGTTGACCTTCGGCTCGACGACCAGCGTGATGCCGCGGACGTCCTCGGGGGTGAGCCCTTCGTAGAAGCGCGCGGAGATCTCGTGGTAGTCCAGGGCGGTGACGAAGTGCGGGCGGATGCCGTGGGCCAGGAGAGTCTTGAGCACGGTCTGGGCCGCGACGATGACGAAGCGCCGGCGCACTTCGGGTCGGCGCAGGGTCTGCAGCGCGCGGGCGAGGCTGGGCCCGGCGGCGACGCAGATGGCGGGCATGCCTGCGTAGAGGCGGTGCAGGTCGGTCAGGCCGTTGCCCAGGGCGTAGTGGTCGAGGTTCTGCGTGAGGTTCCGCAGGGTGGCCTCGGTCTGGACCATGGTGGTGACAACGGTGGTGCGGACGGCCTGCATCACGCGGGTGAAGGCGGCGAGGAACTGTCGCGCCCGCTCGCCGAGGCGCGGGGCGCTGGGGGGGTGCTCGAGGATGTGCGTGCCCAGGGCCAACGCGTGCTCGGCGCCGTGGCAGGCCTGCGCCAGGGCCGCCTCGTCGCTCTCGTCGGTGAGGAGCACCAGGTTGCAGGTGTTCAGCCAGGCGGTGTGGTCGATGCGTTCCAGCACCGCCCGGAGCAGGGCCAGGTCGGGCTCATAGACCAGGATGACGCCGGTGGTGCCGAGGCGTTCGGCGATCTGCCGGACGTGCCAGCCCAGGCCGAAGCCGGTGATGACCACCGCGGCGGCCTTGGCGGGGTCGAAGTCGCCGGTCAGACGCCGTGCCTCCTCCAGCGGACGGCGGCGGCTGGCCAATGCCCGCTGGACCAGGCCCAGGGCCCCGTCGGGACGCCGTGCTGAGGGCAGGGCATGTTCGGCCAGGGTTGCGCTGAGCACGCCCTCGTCGGTCTGCACGAAGGTCAGGTCCCGGTGCGGTGTGGCCGCGGCGATGGCCCGGGCGGCCTCGGGTGAGGTACGCCGGAGGGCCGCGAGGTTGGCTTCGAGCGTCGGGCCCGGGGGATACTCTGGGATTTCGGCCTGTTGTGCTGATTTTTCGGCGTGTTGACCGATCGGAGCGGTCAAGGACTCGATGGACAGCAGGTCGGCCAGATCGTCGGGAAGGGCCGGCGTGGGTTGAGATGATGGGGGCTTAGTGTCCATGAGGTCCGGCCGTGGGGGGCCAATGGTTGCGTGTGAGCGGCGGAGGAGGGCGGGCTTGGAGGAGCGGGCCGAGGGGATCGCGCCTTCGTTGTGGCTGGTCGGGTTCCATGAGCATCGGCGATCGGTTGATGCCCGGTTGAGAAGGGGTCGGCGCAGGAGTTCCGGGGGTTGCCCGCGGGGCGCCGGGATGAAAAACTTCCGCACCTTGGTCGGACATGCGGAGTATCGATGTGATGGTGGCCCAGATCAATCTCATTCAGCGTCCCGTGCTGCCGTCGCTGCCTTCGCCCCCGCTGTGGGAGCGCGTGCTGCTGATCGACGGGTGGATGACGGCGGTGGTGCTGGTCGGGGTGACAATCGCGGTGAGCCTGCTGCTGATGCGTCGTGGGCGGGGCGGTGCGGGCCACGCGGTGCTTCTGGTCGGTGTGCTGGTGTCGTCGGGGGTATTCGTGCTGTCGTCGGCGGTGACGACCGAGTGTGAGCGGCTGGCCGAGAGCAGCGCACGGCTGGTCGAGCACGGTGCGCTGGGGCGCGGGCCGCAGGTGGGGGCGATGCTGGCCGAGCACGCGACGGTGGAAGTGAACGGCGAGGAATACCTGGTGGGGCGGGTGAACGTGGTACGGGCGCTGGAGGCGCTGCCCATGTCGGCGTTTGCGGTGCGAGAAGTGCGGCACCTGGGCTCCGAGGCGGCGCTGGATGGCCCCGGCGTGGCGCGCAGCCACGTGGGGATCCGCGTCGTGCCGGACAAAGGCGGCTGGGCGGGGGAGTCGTGGTGGGAACTGACGTGGCGGCGCCTGGGGACCAACGGCCAGTGGGAGGTCACGCGGATCCGCTCGCTGTGGATCCAGGGGTTGACGGGGCGTGCGCCGGCGATCCGCTGAGTGCGTGAGTGCCGCGACGGGCGAGAGCGCCCGGATCGTTCAACGGTCGGGGATCTGCACGAGGATGCTCGGCTGCATCTCGGTGGGCCCGCCGGTGATGCGCTGGCGGATGCCCTGCCCGTTGTAGAGGTTGTGGGGGTACTTGCGCTTCAGGGCCAGGTACTCCGGCGTGGACTCGCGCGAGAGCACGTCGTGGTCGAAGATGCCGACGGTGACCATGCTCATCTCCGGCCCGTGGTAGAAGAAGGCCGGCTCTCCCTGGCGACGGAGGATGGCCACGGCCTCCTCGGCCAGGCGCCGGGCCTCGGCCAGTTGCGAGGGTGTTGGGGAATCGCGGAAGTCGGGCGCACCGTACGCGGCGATCTGCAGCGTGTAGCGGGCCGCCGGGCCCAACGTCGCGCGCACGCGGGCCAGATCGAAGTCCGGGCGCGAGGTGGTGCCGCCCGGCGCGCCCGAGATGACGGCGACGTCCGGCGCCATCAGGAACGCGGCGGTGAAGGGCGCCTGGCCCGAGACGAACGTCTCTCGCGCGGTCTTCAGGGCGCGTGCGGCGGCGGGGTCGTTCTGCGTCAGGAAGCGCCCGTACCCGACGATCGTGGCACCGGAGCGGTCCTCGAAGAACGTGTCGGCCAGCGGCGTGCGCGTGCGGATCTGCTCCTGGAGGCGCTGGGCCATCTCCCGGCGCTGGTCGCCGCGGAAGACCGCCAGCACGACGGTCCACCCTGTGCCGGGGTCGCCCAGGCGAGCCCCGCCGCGCCCGTCGGGCGTGGCGTCACCCAGCACTGCGCGGGGGTCTTCCAGGGACGTGTGGGGAGAGGTGCCCGCATCGGCGGGCGTCGAGGAACAGGCCGTGAGGGCCCCGGCGAACAGCACCAGGGCCAGTCCCAGGAAGAGGGGTTGGATCGCCGCGCGGAAAGTGCGTGAGAATGCGAACATAAGTGATGAAATTTGCTCGACTTACAGGGGTTGTTCCCAAACTGAGAAACTCTCAAGCCCGAACCGGGTCGGGGACGATACACCCGGTGTCATCAATGACTACAGCCTCTTCAAGCATCTGACCACTGCAGTCTGAACGGATTCGAGCGACGGCACGGACGGCCGATCGGGACCAGAACGGTGTTCGTGCGTGCCCATTGGGCGGTTCGATCAGACTCTGCGGGAGTTGCACCATGTCCACAATGATTCCGGCGGCCAGCGGCGGTGTGTTGTATCCCGGCGGCGCCGTGTCGGGGCCGACCTCATCATCCAACCCCGGGGGAGATGGCGCGGGGTTGACGCCGGTCGTCCGGCCGGTGGACCTGCGTGACCTGGGCGCGGCCCTGTCGCGGTCGGGGGCGTCGGGCCAGGGCCGTGGGCGGGGTGACCCGGTTTACGGGGATGCTGTGGGCAGGGATCGTGCGGACCTCTCGCCGGAGGCGCTGCGTGCGCCGGAGCCGGGCGAGATCGAGGAGTACGACTTGATCTTCGTGCGACGCAGCGAACTGGATCGGACCAGCGGCCAGAGCGCCGAGGCCCGCGAGGCGCGAGAGATGCGCCTGGCGCGGATCAAGGCGCAAATCGCCGACGGGTCCTACGACGCCGACCTGCACCTGGACGTGGTGGCCGACCGCGTGATGCGAGATCTTGGCGCGATGGCCTGACCGGCGCGCGGGTGTGTCACATGATCAGGTAAACCCCAGACACCCGAAGAGGTGGCTTTGTCCCGCGACGGCTCACGGCCTGTCGGTGCCCGGCACCGGGTCTGGCGGCGGCGGCGCGGTGCGCGTGGGGCCAAGGCCGGGCGGGGGCGCGTCCGAACCGGCGGGGCCGGCCAGCGTCTCGACGGCGGCGGCCAGCGCCCGGACGGCCAGCGGAAAGCGCACGGGGTCGAGCGTGTCGACGGTGTCGGTGAGTCGGTGGTAGTGGGGGTTGCGGAAGTTGGCGGTGTCGGTGACCATGACCGCGGGGATGCCCAGCTCGATGAACGGGGCGTGGTCGGAGCGGAGCAGGTCCGGCGGGACGATGGGTACCTGCTCGTTGGGGAAGGCGTCGATGACGAGCGTGCGGAAGTCGGGCTGGGCGTGGCGCATGGCCGCGTCCAAGGCGCGGATGAACGCGCTGTGGCGGGAACTGCCGGCCAGGGCGAGGAAGTCGCCGATGTCGCGGTCGGGCAGGCCGGGCACGCCGCGGAAGGGGTTGCGCTGCGAGCCGGGCTCGTCGCGGTAGTAGCCGAGCATCTCGAGGCTGACCATGCCCACGACACGCTCCTGCCCGGCGTCGATCGCCTGCTTGAGGCGTGCGGCCTCCTGGCGTGAGCCGACCAGCCCGAAGACGCCGGTGACCTCTTCGAGGTTGAACAGGATGAAGCGCACCGTGCGCTTCGGCGGGCGGTCGCGCAGCACCCGGGCGATCTCGAGCAGCCCCGCCACGCCGGAGGCGTTGTCGTCGGCGCCCGGCGAGAAGGGGACGGCGTCGAAGTGCGCCCCGACGATCAGCACCTCGCGTGCGTGCGTCGTGCCGGGGATCTCGAAGACGATGTTCGCCCAATCGCGGCGCACCGTGTCCGACCGGCGCGACCAGCGGACCGGGTGGAGCCTCGGCTCGAAGCCCAGACCGCGGACGCGCTCGAACAGCAGGCGCTGAGCCTCCAGCAGGCCCTCCTGGTGCTCGTCGTCGCCCGCGCCGGCGCGCTTGACGGGCAGGGCGCGGATGATGTCGGTCAGTCGCTCGTGCGTGATGCTGTCGGTCGCCAGCGGGGCCACAGCGGGAGCGGGGTCCGGCGCGGCGAGCGCGATCGGCGTGGGGTTGAGCGCCAGGGCGAGGGCCGCCGTCAGCATGACGGGGAATGCCGGGGTCGCCGGCGTGCCGGGGCGCGATCCCGGGCGAGTGTGGGGGGGGCGGGCGGGGGGCATGGCGGAGCCTAGCGCCATCGGATGCGCAGGATCGAGAGGATGTCGGAGTGGTCGTCGGTCCAGGGGCGTCGCAGCAGGAGGAGCCCGGCGTCGCCGGTGTAGGGGAGCGTCTCCCACTCGAACTCGATGAGCAGGGGCTCGATGGAGCGCCGGCGCGGAGCGAGGGCGACCCAGTCGGAGCGTGCGTGCCCGGGTGAGGTGCTGCGGTCGGAGGGGACGCGGTCGTCCCAGCGGCGGTAGGCGGTCAGGCCCAGGTCGGCTGCGGCCAGCGCCAGGACGGGGTCCAGCTGCAGGTACCAGTTGGAGATGTGGACGAGGAGGAGGCCGTCGGGCGTGAGGCGCCGGGCGAACATCCGGAGGGCCTCGACGGTGAGGAGGTGTCGCGGGATGGCGTCGGAGGAGAAGGCGTCGAGGACGATGAGGTCGAAAGACTCGTCGGGCACGCGGGCCATGGTGAGGCGTGCATCGCCGAGGATGGTGGGGTGGATGCGGGCGCCGCGGTCGCGGGCGTCGCGGAGGTAAGTGAAGAAGGCGGGGTTGTTGGCGATGCGGTCGACCTCGGGGTCGATCTCGAAGAAGGTGGCCTGATCGTCGGGGCGCAGGTGCGCCGCCATGGTGCCCGCGCCGAGCCCGACCAACGCGATCCGCAGCGGCCCGGGGCGACGCTGGAGCAGACGGACAGCGTCGCCGGCGGGGCCGGAGCGGGTGTAGTAGGTGGTCGGCTGGTCGCGCAGGTCGGTGTCGAGGAACTGCGAGCCGTGGTCGGTGCGCCCGTGCCAGAGGCGGATGGCCGGGCGCATGCCCAGGTCGGGACCGGCATAGTCAGGGGCGGTGAAGACGCGGTGGACTCCGAAGAAGGTGCGCGAGGTGTAGACCGGTGTGCCCTCGCTGAGGAGGCGCACGCCGGGCATCAGCGTCAGCGCCAGCACGCAGAGGGCGAAGCGCACGCGCCAGAACGCCGCGGAGAGACAGATCAGTGCCGGCGCGCCCAGTTCGACCGCGCGTCGCCACTCGGTCGACCAGGAGTCGGTCGGCGGCTGGGCGTGGGCGATGGTCATGTACGAGACGGCAACCAGGCCTGGCAGCAGCACCGCGAGGCCGGCGTTGAGCAGGCGGGCGCGGGTGAAGAACGGTGGGCGTGCGGGGGTCGCGGCGGTTGACGGATTGGGCGTGGGATCGTGCGGCGTGGATCGGCGGAATGACGGCGCACCGAGGAGGCAGGCCGCGGCGATGGCCAGCGGGTACTCGGTGACGCCGGTGAACATCGCCGGGGCCGCGAAGGCGTTGAACAGCCCGCCGAGCAGGCCGCCGATCGACAGGCAGAGGTAAAACTCGGTGAGCCGGGAGGGATGGGGGCGGAGCGCGGCCAGGCGGCCGTGGCAGGCCTGCGCGGCCAGGAAGAGGAAGCCGGCGTGGGCGAGGATGACCCAGCCGATGGGCTGGCGCGGCTCGGTGATGAGGAGCACGCCGATGCCGACGGCCCCGGGCAGCATGAGCACGCCGGCGACGTGGGTCGCGAGCGTCCCGGCGCGCGTAAACGAGACGATCCACGTCAGCAGGTAGAGGCTCAGCGGGATCACCCACAACAGCGGGAACGATCCGATGTCGCTGGCCAGGTACTGCGTGGCGCCGAGCATGAGGCTCGACGGGACCGCGGCCAGGGCGATCCAGTGGGCGCGCAGGGTCCATTGGCGGCGCGGATCGTGTGTGGCGGGTTCCGGTGCGGAGCCGGTGGGTGGGTCTGCGGCGGGCGCGCTGCCCGGGCGTCGCAGCATGGTCACGCCGCAGGCGACCGCCAGCAGCGCCGCGAGCAGAAACGCGCCCGACCACCACCAGCGCTGGCCCGTCAGGCCCAAGGACGGCTCGACGAGCAGCGGGTATCCGAGCAGGGCGAGCATCGATCCGGCGTTGGAAGCGGCATAGAGAAAGTACGGGTCCGCGGCGCGGGGGTGGCTGCTGCGCGCGAACCAGCGTTGCAGCAACGGTCCGACCGAGGCCATCGCGAAGAAGGGCACGCCGACGCTCAGCGCCAGCAGCAGCAGCACGGAGAGTGCGGGTGGCGTTGCGGGGTCGGGGTGCCACCACTCCGAGGCGGGCAGGCCGATGGGCAGTGTGAGGCAGGCCAGGGCGAGCACCGCGGCGTGGATGAGAACCTGGCGCTTCGGGCTGGCCAACCGCGAGAGGGCGTGGGCGTAGAGATATCCCAGAAGCAGTGCGCCCTGGAAGAAGACCATCGCGGTGTTCCACACCGCCGGCGCGCCGCCCATCCAGGGCAGGATGACGCGGGCGATCAGCGGCTGCACGAGGAACAGCAGCGATGCGCCGGTGAAGATGGCGATGATGAACAGGGGGAGCATGTGTGGGTCGTGGAGGTGTTCAGCCGCGCCCGAGCGCCTCCAGCAGCGCCCGGCGGATGGCCTGGGCGTCCCCGCGTCCCTGGGCGTGTTTCATGGCGGCGCCGACGAGGCGTCCGAGGGCCTGGTCCTTGCCGTTGCGCACGTCCTCGGCGGCCCTGGGGTTCTCGTCGATGGCGGCGTGGACCCAGGCCTGCAGCGCGGAGTCGTCGCGCACGATGATGAGGCCCGCCTCGCGGGCCAGGGCCTCGGGGTCGCTCCCCCGGTGCTCGGGCTCGCAGAGGCGACCGAACAGGTCGTCGGCGGAGGCCGCGGAGATCGCGCCCTGCTCGCGCAGGCGGACCAGCCCGGCCAGGGCGTCGGGCGTGATGCCCAGGTCGGTGATGAGCACCGGGGGGGCGGCCTGGCCCTGCTCGGCCTGGCGCGTGGCGGTGCGCTCGTTGGCCCGGCGTGCGCCGGACTGCAGCAGCAGCGACGCGGCCTGGCGCCCGGCGCGCGTGTCGGACAGGCCCAGCCCGACGCCGACCTCGACGGCCCGCTCGAAGAAGTCGCTGACGGCGCGCTCCTCGGTGAGCGCCGCGGCTTCGCGCGGAGTGAGGGCGTAGTCGTTCGTGTACCGCTCGGCCCGGCGCGACGGCGGCTCGGGCAGCGCCGCCCGCACCGACTCGACCCATTCCGGCGCGATGTCGAGCGGGAGCAGGTCGGGGTCGGGGAAGTAGCGGTAGTCGTGGGCGTCTTCTTTTTCGCGCTGCAGGACAGTGCGCCCGGCGGCGTCGTCCCAGCCGCGCGTCTGCTTGGCGCCGGGGCCCATCTCGCGGGCGTCGCGGAGCCAGCGTTCGGGCTGGCGGCGGTGCTCGTACTCGACCGCGTCGCGCACGCTGCGGAAGGAGTTGAGGTTCTTCACCTCGACGATCGGTGTGCGCACCAGGCGCCCGTCGTCGAGCGTCAGCACACAGTTGATGTTCGGCTCGAAGCGCATGTGACCCTTCTGCAGCACGCCCTCGCTGATCCCCAGAAACCTGAACAGGTGCCGCAGGTGCTGGCAGAAGGCCACGGCCTCGTCGGCGGTGCGGAAGTCGGGCTGGGTGACGATCTCCAGCAGCGGCGTGCCGGCGCGGTTGTAGTCGGCGATCGAGTGATCGATGGGCCGCCCGCCCGGCGCCTCGTGGAGCAGTTTGCCGGCGTCCTCCTCCAGGTGCGCGCGGATGATGCCGATGCGCCGCGACGCCCCCGGCCCCTCGTCGGGCCCGCGCGGCGTGGCGGGCAGGTCCACGGTGCCGTCGAAGCACAGCGGCAGGTCGTACTGGCTGATCTGGTAGCCCTTGGGCAGGTCGGGGTAGAAGTACGACTTGCGGTCCCAGCGGGTGCGTGGGGCGATGCGGCAGCCCAGCGCCAGTCCGGCCGTCATCGCCAGTTCGACCGCGCGCCGGTTGATCACCGGCAGCGTGCCCGGCAGGGCCAGGACCAGCGGGTCGATGCAGAAGTTCGGGTCCGACTGCCGATGGTCGAACTCACGGCAGGCCACCGAGGGGCAGGCGGTGAACATTTTGGACCGCGTCGCCAGTTCGACGTGGACCTCCAGCCCTACTACGAGTTCGACGTGGGCGATCGCGGCCATCGGGTCGATGGTAACGGGCGTGCGACGGGCCTGCCGCGGGGGTGGCGGCGCGGGAGCGGGGGAGCGCGGGGGGGTGCGGGGGGTGTCAGGGGGTTAGGCGGGTTCCACCGGCGTCGAGCGGGTGTTGCACCGCGCGGCGCAGCGCGCCGGGGGAGCGGCCGTCAACGATCAGCACATTGGGCACGCCCGCGTCCAGGGCCATGGCGCAGCCGAGGACTTTGGGGAGCATGCCGCCGTCGATGACCCCCGAGGCCTTGAGGCGTTCGACGTCGGCGCGCGTGAGCACGGGTGCGTAGTCGCCGGTGCCGGTGCGGATCCCCGGTGTGTCGGAGACGAGAATGAACGCCGCGGGGCGCAGGGCCGCGGCGACGGCCCCCGCGGCCAGGTCGGCGTTGACGTTCAGGCGTGCGCCCAGCGGCAGTGCGAAGGCTCGATCGGGGTCGGCGCGTCCGTCGCCGAGGTCGGCCAGCGCCACCGGCGCTATGACCGGGATGATGCCCAGGGCGCACAGGCCCTCGATGACCTGCCCGCTGACGCGGGAGACTTCGCCGACGAGGCCCAGGTCATCGGGCGAGCCGGCGGGCGTGGAGCGCCGCGCGTGCAGCACGCAGGCCCCCAGCGAGTGCAGGCCGGTGGCGGGCGTGCCGGCCTGTTCGATCATGGACATCAGTTCTTCGTTGACCGATCCGGGCCCGCACAGGCAGCGCTCGACGATTTCCAGCGTGGCCTGGTCGGTGTAGCGCTGGCCGTGCACGAAGCGTGGCGAGAGCCCGGCGGTTTTCATGGCGGCGGAGATGGCCTTCCCTCCGCCGTGAACGATGACGGGCCGCAGCCCGTCACGGGCGAGGGCGGCGGCGTCTGCGGCGACGAGCCGGAGCTGGGCGGGGTCGTCCTGGATGGAGCCGCCCACCTTGACAACGACGATCGGCCGGTGCTGGGTCATGGTGTGGGTGCGGAGGATCAGCGCGAGGCGCGGGCGGCCCTGGCCTGGCGCGGCGCTCGGGTCTGCCGAGACGGGCGGGCCCGGCGAGAGGCGGGCTTCTCGAACTGGTCGCGGGCGAGCATGGCGGCGCCGAGGAGCCCGGCGTCGGCCTCGAGTTTGGTCATGGTGACCTCGACGCGCTTGACGATCTCCGGGAAGGCGTGGGCCCGCACCGACTCGCGCACCAGCGCCACGAGCGTCTCGCCCATTGACTCGGTCAGCCCGCCGCCGAGGATGACCTTGGGCAGGCCCAGGAGCGTGACGGCCGAGGCGATGCCGACGCCGAGCATCTGCGCGGCGTTGTCGACAACCTGTCGTGTCAGGCGGTCGCCCTTGGCGTAGGCCTGGGCGATGACGCGGGCCTTGACCTCGTCGAGACTGTCGGCCAGCTCGGAGATCAGCGAGTGGTGGTTGGACTTGATGAGCCGTACCAGCCGGTCGGCGATGGCGGTGCGCGAGCAGTTGTTCTCCAGCGATCGTGAGCCCGGGGGGTTGCCGGGGAAGAGCGTGGTGTGCCCGATCTCGCCGGCGGTGTTCGTGACGCCGTGAAACAGACGCCCGTGGAGGATGAGCCCCCCGCCGATGCCGGTGCCGATCCAGACGGCCAGCATGTCTGGGCAGCCGCGGCCGGCGCCGAGCTTGTACTCGCCGTAGGCCGCGGCGCGGACGTCGTTGTCGATGAAGACCTCCTTGCCTGTGCGCCGCTTGAGGATCTTGGCCAGAGGGACATCGCGCCAGCGCAGGTTGGGGGCCTCGCGAACGGTCCCCGTGGCGGGGTCGAGCGCGCCCGGGGCACCGACGCCGATGCCCGCCACGGAGCGCGGGGAGATGCTCGCCTCGGAGCAGGCGTCGTTGATGCCGTCGATGATCCGCTGAATGACGCGGGCCGATCCTTCCTCGGGGCGGGTCTTCTTCTTGGCGCGCCCGAGGAGCTTGCCCTCGGCGGAGACGACGCCGACCTGCATGTTCGTACCGCCGAGGTCCACACCGATCACGGGACGCGAGGAAGAACGAGAGGTGGCCATGGGGGTGTGGGGGTACGAGGTATGGGGCGTGCGTTGGGGTGGAGCGGGTCTGAAGTGTGCGGGGACACAGCCCGCCGAGCGGGGCGGCCGGGACGGAACCGGGCCGGGCCGTGCTGAGGGGTGGGCGTTTGCGCGATCGGCGTCAGCAGGCGTACATGAACTCTTCGCAGACGATCTTGCCGTTGCGGACGGTGTAGACGCCGACCTCGGTCATGCGGGTGGTCTGTCCGGAGGCTTTGTTCTTGACGTCCATGGTGAACTTGAGGGCAAAGCCTGTCGCGCCGACGTAGGGCCCCTCGGCCGCGGCGCCGAGGACTTCGTTCTCGGCCATCCACTGCTCGCCCTTGGCGATGGCGCTGGCGCGCCCGTTGAACGACTTGCCCATCCCCTCGATGGACTGGATGTCCTCGGACCAGAAGGCCTGGGCCACCTCGTCGCCGGTGCCGGCGTTGAAGGCGGCGCAGATCCTGGCGCCGATCTCTGCGGGCGACGGGCCTGGCCCTGTGGAGACGTCGGTAATGGGCGGGGCGCCCGCGGTGGCCCCGGTGCGGCGTGCGGGCTTGGCCTTGGGCGAGGCCTTCGCGCGGGGGGCTTTCGCGGCGGGCTTGCCGGAGGCCTTGCGCGCCGGTTTGGCGGGCTTGCGCGCGGTCTTGGGGCCGGACTTTCGGGCGGTCTTGCGGGCCATGGGGATCTCCGTGGAACGGTGGGTCAGGCGGGCAGGTTGACGGGCATGAGCACGTAGAGGAAGTCGGCGCCGGCCTTCAGGACGCCGGGCTTGTTCGAGCCCTTGAGTTCGACGATGACCTCGGGCTCGTCGACGGTCTTGAGCACGTCGGTGAAGAACGCGGGGTTGAAGCAGATCTCCAGGTCTTCACCTTCGTAGGTGTTCAGGCCCAGGTCGATCTCCGACTCACCCACCTCCGGGGCGCGCGACGACAGCCTGACCTTGCGCGTCTTGCCCGAGAAGGCCATGCGGATCCCGCGAGATTCCTCGTTGGTCAGCACGCTGGCCTGGCGGACGGCCGCGGCCAGTTCGTCGCGAGAGCAGACGGCCTTCTTGTCCTGGTCCTTGGGGATGACGTCCTCGTAGGGGGGGAAGGCCCCCTCGACCAGCGTGCTGGAAAGGATGGCCCGCGGCGCGGCGGCCTTGGCGTCCTTGCGTCCCTCGGGCACGGCATCGAACGCGAAAAAGATGCGGTTGTCCGTGATCGCGACGCGGACGCCCTCCTCCGGGTCGCCGGCCAGGCGCGTGAACAGGTTCAGCGCCTTGGTCGGCACGATGCACGCCACGGGCTGCGATTCCGGGGCGGCCTTGACGCTCGTGCGGCAGAGGGCCAGGCGGCGCCCGTCGGTGGCCACCATCTCCAGCCGCTTGCCGTCGCGCTTCAGCAGGACCCCGTTGATCGCGTACCGCGAGGTCTCCCGTGCCACGGCAAAGGACGTACGGCTGATCAGCCGCATGAGCGTGCCCGCGGAGTGGTTCATGACCGCCCGCGCCGCGCTGGGGCCGGAGCCCGACACCGCCCCGGCAAAGTCGGGCAGCGGGGGATAGTCGCCCGCCGGGAAGGCCAGGATCTTGAACTTGGCCGACGTGCCCCGGATGTGGCAGGCGTCCCCTTCCAGCTCCAGCGTTACGGTCGGGTCGGTTTCAGCGAAGTTCGAGATGATCTGCTTGAACTTGTCGGCGTTGACCACCGCGGTGCCCGGCTGGGCCACGTCCACCTGCGCCAGGGAGAGTTCCAGCGAGTGCTCGGCGTCGGTGCCGGCCAGGTTCAGCACCCCGGCGCCCGCCTGCTTGCTGGCCACGAGTTTGATGCACGAGAGCGTCGGCGAGGGCGACCGCGACGGAACCACGGCGGCGACAAGGTTGACCGCGTTCAGGAGAGCCGATCGGTCGGCGATGATCTTCATGCGTGCTCCGCGATAAGGTGCGATTCGTGGCCTGAGTGTACGGCGGGCGGTCCGTTCGTGAGCGGCATTGTCCGCCCTGACCGCGGGGAAGAACGGATGGGCGCGGGGGTGGAGAGAGTGGGGAAAGTGTGGGCCGGAACGCAGTTCGGTCGGCCGTCCGCTGCGACTTTGGACCCGGAAGTGGCGCTCCCCGTCGGCGCCGCGCGGGTGGCTTCGGAGCAGGATCACATCGAAAGTGGCGCGCGGGGGTGGACCGCCCGAGGGTGGAGGCGATACGCTGCAGCGCCCCAATCGGGGCAAAGCACGTGCCAGAGCCCGCGGGAGGGCTCCGGGACGGGCGGTGTCTGTTGAGATCCAACGCACCCGGGGATCCTCCGGGGGCGCCGGGGTCGGTGACGGAGGGGGAGCGGTGGTTGGTCAGGGTGGTGGGCGGGTCATGGGGTGGGCATCGCAGAAGGGAGTGACGAATGTCCTTTGAAGCCGCCGTTCACGCTCAGGCCATCGAACTGGACCGTCTGTCGCTGGAAATGACCGCCGCCGCGGGGAGCGGGCATCCGACGACGGCGTTGAGCCTTGGGCACATCGTTACGGTGCTGATGTTCAGCACGATGCGCTGGAGCCCGGAGTACCCCGACTACCCGACGAGCGACCGGCTGATCCTGTCGGAGGGGCACGCGGTGCCGGTGGTGTACGCGGCGTGCGCGAAACTGGGGGTGATGATCGGTCGCGACCCGAGCAACCGTCGCGCGATGACGGTCGAGGACGCGATGAAACTGCGGTCGCTGGAGAGCGAGATCGACGGGCACCCCAACCCCATCGAGGGTTTCCCGTTCTTCGACGCCGCGACCGGCTCGCTGGGGCAGGGGCTGTCGGTGGCGGCGGGCCTGGGCGAGGCCGCCAAGCAGGACGGGCTGGACCGGCGCTTCTACTGCATCATCGGTGACGGCGAGAGCCGCGAGGGTCAGATCGCCGAGGCGCTGGATTTCATCGTCGACCGCAAACTCACGAACGTTCTGCCGATCTTCAACTGCAACGAGTACGGGCAGGCCGACCGCGTCAGCCCGCAGCAGTCGCCGCGCGTGCTCAAGGCCAGGCTCGAGGCGATCGGGTACAAGGTTGTGGAGATCGACGGGCACAGCCCCTCGCAGATCAAGGGGGCGTTCGATGAGTTCATCAAGAACGCCGCGACCTGGGCCACGCCGATGGCCATCATTGCCCGCACCGTCAAGGGGTGGGGGACGACCGCGATGGTGGGGGGCGGCTGGCACGGCAAGCCGGCCACCGGCGAGGCGCTGACCAAGGCGCTGAGCGAACTGGACCAGAAGCGCGTTGAACTGACCAGCTCGCTGGTCTCCACCGACGCTTTCGAGATCCTGCCCCCGCCCGAGGACAAGCCCGCGGACTACGCCGTCGGCGACCTGCCCAGCCTGTCGGACACGGCGCGCCGGATGGACATGATCACGGCGGTGCAGTCGGGCAAGATGGCGACGCGGCGGGCCTACGGGATGGCGCTGCGGGCACTGGGGCAGATCAACCCGCGCGTGGTGGCGCTGGACGCCGACGTGAGCAACTCGACCTACGCGGACATGTTCAAGAAGGACGCGGCCCTGGCGTCGCGGTTCGTCGAGTGCAAGATCGGCGAGCAGAACATGTTCTCGGCCGGCGCGGGCATGGCTGCGGCGGGCAAGATCCCATTCTGCTCCACCTTCGCCAAGTTCGTCACCCGCGCCTACGACCAGATCGAGATGGCCATCAACAGCGGGCTGAACCTGAAGATTGTCGGCAGCCACGCCGGGGTGACCCTCGCCGCCGACGGGCCCAGCCAGATGGCCCTGCCGGACATCGCCTGGTTCAGGGCCTTCACCACCGCCCGCTACGCCACCGGCAATCCCCTCTGCTACGTGCTGCAACCGGCCGACGCCTACGCGGCCTACGCGCTGACGGCGGCGATGGCCGAGTACGACGGGCCCTGCTACATGCGGACCCTGCGCGAGGAGACCGAGTTCATCTATTCGGAGGACACCGTCTTCAACCTCGGCGGCTTCGAGGTGCTCCAGGAGGGTCGCGACGTGCTGCTGTGCGCCTCGGGCTACATGGTCCACGAGGCCAACCGCGCCCTGCAGATGCTCGACGAGGCCGGTGTTTCCGCCTCCCTGGTCGATCTCTACTCCCTCCCCTTCGACGAGGAGAAACTTCTGGACGTCGCCAACGCCAACGGCGGCTACATCGTGACGATCGAGGACAACTACGGCGGCGGGATCGGCTCGGCCGTCGCCGACGCGCTCACCGCGGGCGGCGACGCGTTCACGCTGCGGCAGTTGTGCGTGCGGCGCCTGCCCAAGAGCGCCCGGACCCCCGCCGAGGAACTGCGCTACTGCGCACTGTCCGCCGAGGACATCGTGAAGGAGACCATGCGCCTGCTGCAGGTGGCCTGACCGCCGCGGTGGGTGTCGGAACACGCGGGCCTGCGCGCGGTTCGCCTGCGCCGGGTCCCGACCGGATGGAACGGAGCGCGCATGGCCATTCTCGTCAACGCCGAAACCCGGGTTCTCTGCCAGGGCATCACCGGGGACTACGGCGCCCAGCACACGCGCGGCTGCCTGCACTACGGCACGAAGATGGTCGGGGGCGTCACCCCCGGCAAGGGCGGGCAGCGCGATGCCAACGGTCTGCCCATCTTCGACACCGTCGAGCGGGCGGTCCGTGAGACCGGCGCCACCGCGACGATGATCTTCGTCCCGCCGGCGGGCGCGGCCGACGCGATCCTGGAGGCCGCGGCGGCGGGCATCACGCTGATCTGCTGCATCACCGAGGGCGTTCCGGTGCAGGACATGATCCGTGCCCGGGCGGTGCTGGACCAGATCAACGCCGAGCGTGCGGCCCGTCGCGGGATGGGGCCCGGTGTCGGGGGCTTCGGCACCCTGGCGCCCAACCACGTCACGCTCGTGGGGCCCAACTGCCCCGGCGTGATCACCCCCGGCCCGCGGACCGGGACGGGCGAATCTGGCGAGGCCCCCTTCACCAGCGCCGGCTGCAAGATCGGCATCATGCCGGGGTACATCCACACCCACATCAGCCAGAGCCGACTCGGCAAGGCCGTCGGCATCGTGTCGCGCTCCGGCACGCTTACGTACGAGGCGGTCTGGCAGACCAGCAGCCGCGGTCTGGGGCAGAGCACCTGCGTGGGGATCGGCGGCGACCCCGTGCGCGGGGTCAACCACATCGACTGCCTGAAGATGTTCAACGACGATCCCGAGACCCACGCCGTCCTCATGATCGGCGAGATCGGCGGGACCGACGAGATCGAGGCGGCGCGGTACGTCCGCGAGCATGTCCGCAAGCCCGTGGCGGCGTTCATCGCCGGGCGGACCGCCCCGCCGGGCCGGCGCATGGGCCACGCCGGGGCCATCATTGGTGGGGCCGATGACACCGCCGACGCCAAGATCGCCGCCCTTCAGGAGGCCGGCGTGACGGTGGCCATGAGCCCCGCGGACATGGGCGACGCGGTGCTGAAGGCCATGGGCCAGCGCTGAATCCGACCGTTCGCTCGGATCCGGAATGTTCGATGAGTATTCGGTGTCCCCCCACGGTTCGCGCGGGCGTTGGGCGGCTTTATGCGCCGGACGAAGCCCGGCGTGCCGGCCGGGGGCAACTTTCCGCGATCCCGGGCGTAGAACCGTGGCCCGGGCGAGACGTGGCAATCAGGGCCCGTGCGGCCGGACCAGAAAGGATCGGACCATGAAGACCGCGTGGCACGTGGTGATGGCTCGTGTGGTGTCGGCGATCGTGGCGGCGTGGCTGGTGGTGGCGCCGGCGACGGCGCAGCCGGTGACTCCCGAGGAGAAGCAGAAGCTCATCGACCGCGCGGCGCAGCTGGTCAAGGACCGTGCCTTCGCCACGGGCGTCGACTTCGACACCAAGTGGGGTGAGGCCCTGGAGAAGAACCGCACCGCCCTCGAGCAGGCCAACGACCAGGCGGCCTTCGCGCGGGTGATGAACCGCATCTTCCGCGAGTTCGGCGTCAGCCACATCAACCTCGTCACCCCGCGCGTGGCCGAGCAGCGCAACCAGGCCTCGATGGTCGGCATCGGCATCCGCCACAGCGGCGCCGAGGAACTGACCGACGGGCTGCGCATCGACGAGATCATCGACGGCGGCCCGGCCCAGCGCGCCGGCCTCGAATCGGGCGATGTCATCCTGCGAGTTGACGGGGAACCGATCCGCGAGACCTCGGTGCTCCGCGGCGAGGAGGGCACGGAGGTGCGGCTGCTGGTCCGGCGGGGCAGCGGCGACAACTCCGGCAAGGAGGAGGAGATCGTCATCAGGCGCGGCACCTTCAGCACGGTCGAGCCGGCGCGTCTCACGCGCATCAGCGACGACGCGGCGGTCTTCCGCCTCCCCACCTTCGCCACCGGGTACAACCGCCAGACCGTCGAGCGGCTCTTCCGCGAGGCGCAGGGTGTCCGGTACCTGGTGCTGGACCTGCGCAGCAACGGCGGCGGGGCCGTGGTGAACCTCAACCACTTCCTGAGCATGTTCTTCGCGGCCAACACCGAGATCGGCACGAACATCTCGCGCACCGTCGCCCAGCGCTTCGAGGAGGCCAACGAGCGCAAGGCCGACAACGCCGTCGAGATCGCCGAGTGGACCCAGAACAAGTTCCGCGTGCGCCGCAACGCGCTCCGCGACGCCGACGGCAACCCGATCATCTTCGACGGGCGCGTCGCGGTGCTCATCAACCGCGGCTCGGCCAGCGCTTCGGAGATCGCCACCGCCGCGCTGAGCGAACTGAAGAACGCCGTTACCGTGGGCACCCAGACCGCCGGGGCGGTGCTGGTCAGTACGCCGGTGCGGATGGAGGGCGGCTTCCAGATGACCGTTCCGATCAGCGACTACGTCACGATCAAGGGGCGGCGGCTCGAGGGCAACCCCCTCCGCGCCGACATCCAGTTCGACCGGCGCATCACCCGCGAAGCCATGCAGGACCCCTCCAAGGACCCTGTCGTCCAACGGGCGCTTGAGGCGCTGCGTTCGGCCGTGGCCGAGCAGGACGAGAAGGACGGCGCCGAGCGCAAGACCCCCGGCGCCGAGTGAACGCCGGCGTGGCGATGGCCCCGGGCCGGCGTCAGCACCTCACGCCCCCCCGCCCCCTCGCCCTCAACGCCCCGCCGCTCGCGATCAGCCCGACACGCGCGCCCGGAGGTTGTCCAGCACGTTCATGTAGTTGATGTACGCGTCGTACGGGCTCTCGTAGGGTGAGAAGTACTTGTGCACGTCTCCGTCGGCCCAGTACTTGGTGGACATGTAGTAGAAGTGGTCGCTGGTGGTGAGTTTGCGCCAGTCCTCCAGGGCGAAGCCCGCCTGGGCGATGGCCTGCTCCTGGCCCGAGGCCTCGGCCTCCGCCACGCGCCGCTTCACCAGGCGCTCCAGCCGGAAGACCTCGTTGAGCGCGTTGCTCTGCATGGCGTTGCCGAGCCACGCGCTCAGGTCGCGCTCCGTGTCGGCCCATGAGATCATGTGCGGCACGTCGTACTCCCCGACGGGCTCGAACCGCTGGAACGCCTCGCTGGGCGTGACGAAGTCGTTCTGCCCGGGGTTCACGTCGAAGACCTTCTCGGGCATCGCGTCCAGGAACTTGAAGATCCCCGTGTCGGCCCACTGGTGCTCGCCGAAGGTTTCATAGTCCATGAACAGGTTGCAGACGTACCCGTCGCCGTTGATCTGGTTGACCCACCCGGCGAACTTCTCGGCGCTGAGGGGCCACTCGGCCCAGCCGCGGTTGGAGAACCGGAAGGCGATGTCGTCGCTGAGCCGGTAGTTCTTCAGCAGCAGCGAGAAGGGCTTGCCCAGGGGGCTGGCCCCGGTGTTGGGCGGGCGGTAGAGGTAGTTCGGTGAGCGGTAGCCCAGGATCGGGTCGGCCCCCTCGCAGAGCACGCCGAGCCATCGCGGGCGCCCGTCGGCGCCGGGCATCGTGCTGACGAAGTGGGCCAGGTCGTTGTTGTAGATCAGCTCCGTGTTCCGGAAGACCCGCGGCGTCTGCCCGAACAGGTCCTGGATCTTCCGCGTTTGCATCTCCACCTGGCGCGTGAACTCCTCGCGCGAGTAGAGGAACGACAGCGAGTGGTAGTACGTCTCGCCGATGAACTCGCAGCACCCCGTCTCGGCCAGGCGCTTGAACAGGTCGATCAGGTCCGGGCAGAACTCGGCCCACTGGTCCAGTACCACCCCGGTCAGCGCGTAACTGACCTTGAACCGGCCCTGATGCCGGCGCACCAGGTCCAAAATCAGCGACGTCGCCGGGCGGTAGCACTTGTCGGCGACCTTGCGGCAGATGTCCCCGTTCTTCTGCGTGTCGAAGTAGAACGGGTCCGCGTCGAACACCGAATAGCGCCGCAGGCGGAAGGGCTGGTGGACCTGGAAGTAGTAACAGACGGACGCCATGGTGCCGGATGGTACCCGAAGCCGGGCTCCCGGGTCTCGCCCCGCTCAGGTGCGGACCGACGTGCCCATCGCCAGCGCCAAGGGAAGCAGCGCCAGCGCCGGCACGAACACCGCCAGCACCGGCGGCAGCCCCGGCACCGGCGCAACCACCGCCACCGCGCTGCCCAACAGCGCCGCTACCGCCACCGGCGCGCACTTCATCGACTGCAGCACCAGGTCCCGCGGCTCGCGCATCAGGAAGAACGGCAGGCACATCGCCAGTGTCAGCAGCGTGCACACCACCGTCGAGACGCGACCCCACCCCAGCCGCTGCAGCTGCTGGCGCACCTCGGGCTTGACGTTCGGCGAGGCGGCGATCCGCGCCAGGTCCGTCCACGACAGGTTCGACGCGTAGGTCCGGTACTCGTTGGTCAGCAGCGTGGTCGGGTCCAGGTCCGTGCTGATGGAAGCAACCGGCTGCGCCGGCGCGACCCCCGGCGAGGCCGCCTCGGGCGTGGGCGGCGTGAGGTCGCGGCGCCGTCCGCCTTCCAGCGCCCAGCCCCCCGGCGACCACCGCGCCGACTCGGCCCGGGTCAGGCGCACGGCCTTGCCCGACGCGTCGCGCTCCCAGACGGTGACGCCGGTGATCGTGCCGGCGGCAGGGTCGAAGCGCTCGGCGCTCCAGAGTCGCCCGGCGCTGTCGGGCACGAGGTTCACCGCGAACGCGCTCAGGTCACGCTTGCCGGCCTGGTCGTTCTCGCGCAGCAACAGCGGGGCGATCCGCGGGATCAGGAATTCCTGCATCGCCGCCTGCGCTCCCACCACCAGCAGCGCCACCGCGAAGATCGGGCGTGCCACCCGGTACAGCGACACCCCGGAGGCCATCATCGCCACCAGTTCCCGGTGGCGCACCATCTGGGCCAGGGTAAACCCCATCGCCCCCACCAAGATCAGCCCCGACGTGTACGTGAACAACTGCAGCAGGCGCGGCCACCACAGGTCCACCACCAGCAGCAGAGCCGCCAGCGTCTTGCGGAACCCCTCGATCGTCTGCCCGGCGCGCTCTGCGTTGCGCTCCGCGTTCAGCACGAACCGCTGCAGGTTCAGCGACGCGTCCACCGCCACGACGAACGAGAACAGGATCACCGTCAGCAGCACGATGTTCAGCAGGTACTGCCGTGCGACATAGGTGTCCAGCGTATTCACACGCGCCCCCCCCGGCCCGCGCCGCGCCCAAGGCCCCATCCCCCGCACGCCAACACCAGCGCCAGCACCACGGCCGTCCCCGTGGCCGCTCCCGCCAGCGTGTCCGACAGGTAGTGCGCCCGCGACAGCATCCGCGTCAGCCCGCACCCCATCCCCAGCGCGATGAACAGCACCCCCGCCCGCGGGTACAGCCACGCCAGCGCCACCAGCCCGCCGAACGCCGTCGCCGTGTGGCTCGACGGCAGGCCGAAATCCGAAGCACTGAAGAGCGACGGGAAGTAGTCCCACGGGTAGGGCGGCGGCTGCTCGGCGCTCCACCCCCACCTCTCCGGCGACCATCCCTGCCCCGACCACGGCCAGAACACGTGCAGGTGCTCCGGGTGTGCATCGGGCCGTCCGCGCCGAAGCACGATCTTGAGCCCCTCGGCGACCACGCCCCCCAGCAGCGCCGCGCCCGCCACGAACGGCCCGCGCGTCAACGTCGCCGGCGCGCCGTCCGGCGTACGCCGCCCCGAGTCGATGAGCACCAGCGCCGCACCGACCGCCAGCCATGTGCCGAGGAACCCAAGCACGCGCAGGGCCCGGTACCAGTCCTGCCCGTCGAGGTTTGCGGCCCGCGCATCCAGCGCGGTCACCAGGCGCACGTCGAACGCGTGCGAAGCCGCCGCGCTCACCAGCAGTGCGGCCGTCAGCACGATCAGCCCGAGCAGCGGGCCACGCCCGGTGTGGCCCGATCCTTCATCCCCAAGCCGGGGCGGCATGGTGCCGGCACGGCGTTCCGCGGGGTGTGGGTCGGTGGTGGCAGGGTTGGGGGGCGTCATGGGGCCGTGCGTGCGGGTTCAGTGGGCCATGCGGGCCGGGCGTGGCAGTCCGAGGTAACCGTAGCCGATGAAGCCCTCGCGCCCGGTGCGGGTCTCGCCGCGCAGGCGCCCGAGCGGCTCGACACGCTCGAAGGCCCGCTCCCACACCGGCGCGGGGCTGACATCCCCGACGATCACCGCGTCACGCCCCAGCAGGTCGGGGCGGTCGAGGCTGTACTGGGGCCAGTAGTCCTGCTGCACCGCCCTCCCGCCCAGGCGCGACTGGGCCACGAACACGATCGGGCGGTCCGGCAGTTCGAAGGCCAGTTGCGACGCCCGCCCGTAGTGCTCCGCCAGGATGAACGGCGTGCGTCCGGTGCGGGCCTCCAGGTCCCGGCGCAGTTCATCGACGTGTACCGCCAGTTCGCGCGCCCCCAGCACGCGCCGGAAGAACGTTGCGCGTTCGGCCGTCTCCGGCGCCACGCGCGCCAGCACGTCACGCACCCAGTCCAGCCGCAGCATGCCCGCGCCGCTGACGATCCCGACGATGATCGACGCGTGCCACAGCGCAAAGGCCGGGCGCACCCCGGGCCGTCCGGCCGTTCCCGCGCCCCGGCGCGCCCGCGCCGCCACCAGCGCTCCGGCCAACGGCAGCAGCGTCAGGTACCCCGCCACGGGCCAGTTCCCTTCCACCGACGACACGCACGAGATCGCCAGGTGGAAGAGCAGGATCGGCGCGGCGACGTGCAGCAGGTACGACGCGGCCATCACATCTTCGTGCAGGGCTTCTCCCGGCGCCGTCGCACAGCGACGGGCCGTACGCCCGGCCCGCCACACACTCCACCACCCCCAGGCCATCAGGCCGATCGCCGGCCCCACTGCTGCCACCTGCGTGCCGATCAGTTCCAGCGTGTGTCGCGGCGTGTAGGTCCACCCGCGCTGCACCGTGTCACCCGTCGCCGCGACTTCGCCCGAGTCCGCGGCCTCGCCCGTGGCGGTCATGCGGGCGACGTTCATGCCCAGGTGCCCGAGCAGGTGCCGCACCGTCGCCCAGTCGTGCCGCGCGTTCCAGACCATGATCGGCGCCAGTCCCAGCATCGCCAGCGCCACGCCGGCGAGCGCCCAGCGTCTCCACCCCGGTCCCACGCGAGCGCTCACACCCCCGTCGCCGCTTCGCCCCGCCCGCCAGCGCCACGCGAACAGCAGCACCCCCGGGATCAGCAGCAGGATCGTGTACTTGAACAGCACCCCGACCCCCAGCGCCGCTCCAAGCACGATCCACGCGCCCTTCGATCCCAGCGCCAGCGCCCGGAACCCCGCCCACGCTGCCACCGCCCAGCAGGCGACGTACGGACCGTCGATCGTGCTCAAGAGCCCCATCACCTGCAACGACGGCATCAGGCACGCCAGCGACGCCGTCACCCACAACGCCCGGCGTGCCAACGCCCCCGGCGCCCCGCGGGTCACGTCGCGCGCCAGCCCGAGCACCGCCAGCCCCGCGACCAGGCCCGCCGTCACGGCCACCATCCGCACGCCGAAGGCGCTCTCCCCGAAGGCCCTGACGCTCAGCCAGATCGCCCACGCGATCCCCGGCCCCTTCGTGGTGTAACTCCAGTCCGGGTGCCGTGACCACTCCCAATAGAACGCTTCGTCCTCGGTCAGGTCGTACGGCGAGAAGAACGCCAGGTACACCACGCGAGCCAGGAACACCGCGCCCAGCAGCAACGCGGGCCCGATCCACGCCGCGCGCTCCAGCCCGCCCGCGTCCGCGTCGTCGCGCAGCGCCGTCGGCGTCAGCCAACGGACCAGGTTGAAGGCCCCCTGGGGCTCAGTGACGGGCAAGGCGGGTGTACTCCGCGATGATCAGCGCCGCGAGGGCGGCCACGCCCCCGTACAGCAGCAGCAATCCCGGCAGGCCGGTCGCGTGGGTCAGCCGCTGCCCACCCGAGATGGTCAGCACCGCCCCCAGCGCCGGCAGAAACGCCCAGAGGTAGACCACCAGCGGCAGGCGGTCCCGCAGGCGCATGCCCATCACCGCGCCGAGCATCACCGTCGCGAAGCAGGCCAGCCCTGTCGCGAGGCGCTCGTGCTGCTTGCTGGTGATCTCCCGGTCGTGGTCCTGCAGCAGTTTGTCGAAGCGGGCCGTGCCCTCGCGCAGGCGGTCATCGCCTGCACCGGCCGGGCTTTCCAGGCGTGCCGTCATTGCCGCCAGCAGGGCGTGCGAGCCCAACTGTGCGGTGCGACGCGACGGGTCGTCGGTCAGGCGCAGGCCCGAGATCGTGTACTCCCGCAGCCGTCCGCCAGCGCCGGCGCCGTCGTCGTCGTCGGGCCCCCGTCCAGGCCCGCCGCCGCTGATGCTCGAGACCACGTCCTCCAGGCGCAGGCGCAGGAACGACTCCCCCGCGGCGCCCACGCCCATGGCCAGCTCGCCCTCCGGCGCAGCCACCAGCGCCAGCGTGGCGCGCCGCGCTGCGTGCCGCCGCGCACCATCAGGGCCCAGGTCCACCTCCACGCCGATCGCTCCGCCGGGCCCGGGCACCAGCGCGAACCCCTCCGCGCCGGGGGTGGGGGCGATGCCACTGGCCCGCAGCACGACCGCGCGCCCCTCGGGGTTCGTGAACCTCACCACCCCGCCGCGCTGCAGGGTCTGGCGCAGTTCGTCGGCGATCTGTCGCTCCCCCAGCAACCGCGCCGCCGACAGCCGCGAGCGGTTGATGCTGTTGAGCATCTCCGGGGTCCGCCGGGCCCGCTCCATTTCCGTCAGGGTGAGGTACTTGGGGTCGTCGGTCAGGCGGTTGGGCACGCGGAACACCAGCGTCGAGCCGTCGCCCATCGCCCCGGTCCCGCGCCCGTCGAGCACGAAGTCGTTGAGCCGCATGACCACGCGCGTGGCGCCGGTCTCGTCGGCGCTGGTCCCCGGCTCGCGCACCAGCCACACGTCCGCCGACCGCGCCGACGCCGTCGACACCGCGCCCTCCGACGACCGCTCCGTCGCCACCAGGCCCGCCAGCCGGAACCGCCGGAACACGCCCGCCGCCTCGTCCTCGGTCGTCAGCGACCCCGCCGGCGCCGCGGCGAAAGCGTCGGCCCACAGCGAGCGGTTCTGGAACGTCACCGACTGCCCCCGTGCGATCGAGTGTTCCATCAGTCGCGTGGCGTCGTCGGCCAGCAGTTCCGACATCCCCCGCAGCAGCCGCGGGATCGCCTGGTCCGCCAGCAGCACCACCCCGCCCGACAACAGCGCCGCCGTCAGCACCGCCGGCGCCAGCAGGACCCGGTGCGAGATACCGCCCGCGTGCGCCCCGTGCACCTCGTTGTCCTTGGCCATGCGGTGGTAGACCAGGGTCGCCGCGAAGCACGCGGCGAACGGCGCCGCGTACTGCAGCATCGCCACGCTGGCGTACCCCATGAAGCGCACCGCGTCCAGCAGGTCGATGCGGCCCTCGGCCAGCGGCTTGATCGTCACCCCGAACGCCAGCACCGACATCAGCACCGACAGCGTCACCGCCAGCAGACGCCACAGCTCCCGCAGGGTGAACCGCCAGAGGATGGAAGGGCGTGCCACTCGCACCGCGCCGATCGTACGGAGACTCCCCGCCCCCCGCCCGGCGCGCCCTCAGGCCCTGCGGCCGACCTCGACCTTGCCGCCGGCCACGTCCTTGATCGCGTACCCCATCGCCAGCAGTTCATCGCGGATGGCGTCGCTGCGCGCAAAGTCGCGCCCGGCCCGGGCCGCCGCACGCTGGCGCAGCAGGTCCACCACGCGCTGGTCGGGCGCCAGCCCGCCCACGAACACCCCGATCTCCGTGCTCGCCGACGCGGCCCGCGGGCGTTCCAGCACGCCCAGCACCGCGTCGATGGCGCGCATCACCCGCACGTCCTCCGGCGCGGGCGTGCTGATCGACCCGACCCACGAGTTCACCGCCGCCACAGCCCCGGCGATGTTCAGGTCCTCGTGCAGGGCGTCGGCGAAGGCCCGCAACACCGGGTGCTCAGGCATCGCCACGCCCGAGCCCGGATCTCCGGCGTCCGCGACGGCATCCGATACGCGCCGCCAGCGCTCCAGCGTGCGCCCCGAGTCGCGCAGGCCCTGGTCGGTGAAGTCGGCGTTGCTGCGGTAGTGCGTGGCCATGAGCCCCAGGCGGATCGCCCCCGCCTCCGCCCCGCGCGATGTCAGGTCACGCACCGTGTAGAAGTTGCCCCGGCTCTTGGACATCTTCTCCCCGTTCACGAACAGGTGCCGGGGGTGGAACCACAGCCGCGCGTACGTCCCGCCCTCGGGCCGCTGGTTGAACGCGCAGCACGTCTGCGCGATCTCGCACTCGTGGTGCGGGAAGATGTTGTCCTCGCCGCCCGAGTGCAGGTCGATCAGCGGCTCGTGCCCGGGCACCTCCAGGCGTGACAGGTCCGCTCCGCGCCCGCCCGCCAGGCGTGCCGCCGACATCGCGCTGCACTCGATGTGCCACCCCGGGTACCCCTCGCCCCAGGGCGAGGGCCACCGCATCAGGTGGCGCTGGTCCTCCTTCCACAGCAGGAAATCGGCGGGGTGCTCCTTGGCCGACTGGTGTTCGTCGCTCACGCGCCCGCCCGAACCCGCGCGCAGGCGTTCCAGCGTGTTGCCGCTCAGCGCCCCGTACCCCGCGAACGACCGCACGCGGAAGTAGACCGCCCGCGACCCCGGCGCACCGGTGACATACGCGTTCCCGCGGTCGATCAGCCGCGCGATCACCGTCTGCATGCCCTCCACGTGGGCCGTGGCCCGCGGCGTCAGCGTCGGGTCCGCGTCGGCCTCCAGCACCGCCTTCAGCCCCAGCAGCCGCGCGTCCTCGCGGAAGCGCCCCTCGTAGAACCGCGCGATCTGGTGCGGGTCGGCGGGGTCCAGGTCCACGCCCGCAGGCAGCGTTCCCGTCTTCTTCGCCTCGGCCAGGCGGCGCCCCGCGACGGCCATCCGGTCCTCGCCCCCCTCGCCCCCCTCCGCGTCGTCGGTCATGTGCCCCACGTCGGTGATGTTGATCACGTGCACCACCCGACGCCCCGCGCCCCGAAACTCAGGCGGTCGCGGGTCGCCCGCCAGTTCGCACAGCGGCGACTCGATGAACCGGCGCAGAAGGTCCGCCGCCAGGAACGACCGGAAGTTCCCGATGTGCGCATCGTCGTAGACCGTCGGCCCGCAGGTGTAGAACGTCACCAGGGCGTAGTCGGCCGGGCGGAACTCCTCGATGCGCTTGGTCAGCGTGTTGTACAGGCGCAGCGGCATGACGCCCAGTCTAGGAATGCCCCGCCCGCGTGCGCTCCCCCGCCTGAGCCTCGGCCCGGGCCATCAGCCGTTCCAGCGCCGCACGCGCCCGCGCAAACTCGGGCCGCTCCGAGTCCACCTCTGCCAGCGTCAGCGCCCGCCGGGCCTTGGCCAGCGTCGAGCCCACGTCCACCCCCGCCGCTCCCGTCGCACGGCATTCCAGCGCGTCGGACAGGTTGTCGTACTGGTCCGCCAGTTTGATCAGTCGCGCACGCCAGTCCGCCGCGCTCAGCCGCCGGTCGTACTCGCGCTCCCGCTCCCCCTCAGGCAGGACCTTGAGTTTCGTCAAGGCCGACACCACCGCCGCCACCTCGCCCCCGAACCGCTCGTCCAGGTCGTCGTGGTCCGTCGCGGTGTCCTCGATCGTGTCGTGCAGCAGCGCCGCGGCCAGCGCGGTCTGGTCCGTGCAGCCGAACACCACCGCCAGCGTCAGCGCCACGCGGCACGGGTGCGCGAAATAGGGCGTTCGCCCGTCCTTGCGGAACTGGGCGGTGTGGCGCTGCGCAGCGAACGCGGCCGCGCGCTGCCAGGGCAGCATGCGCGACCCGTCGGGGCCGGTCCGGTCGGCCTCAGGCCCCGCGCGGCGCGTTCTCGACGGGCGCTTCTTCATCACTCCGCACCTCCAGCGTCACCTTCACCACCCGCGTCGGCTTGGCCTCCACCACCGTGAACAGCATCGACTCGTGACGGAACGTCTCCCCTTGCGCCGGGATGCGCCCCAGCGACGTGACGATGAACCCCCCGACGGTGTCGTAGTTCTCGCTCTCGGGGATCTGCACCCCCAGCGGCTCCAGCGCGCCGTTCACGTCCATGATCCGCGCCGCCGCGTCAAGGTCCGCGCGGCGCTGGTCTACCCGCAGGATCACCTCCGGCGTCTCGGGCGCCGGCGGCTCGTACTCGTCCTTGATGTCGCCGAAGATCTCCTCGACGATGTCCTCGATCGTCACCAGCCCGGCCGTCCCGCCGTACTCGTCGGCCACCATCGCGATGTGGACGTTGCGCGAGGTCAGTTCCTTGAGCAGTTCCTTGACCGTCTTGGTCTCCGGGACAAAGGTCGCCGGGCGCAGCAGCGCCCGCAACTCGAACTTCTGCCCGCTCCGCACCGCGTCGCCCCCCAGCCAGTGCATGAGGTCCTTGACGTAGAAGATCCCCACGATGTGGTCGAGGTTCTCCTCGTACACCGGGATCCGCGAGTGCCCCAGCCGCCGGATCGTCCGCGTCACCGCCCCCAGGTCGTTGCTCAGTTCCATCGCCTCGATCTGCGTCCGCGGCGTCATGATCTGCGCCACCGACAGGTCGCGGAACCGCACGACCGCCTCGAGCATCTCGCGGTCCTCTTCCTCCAGCGCGCCCTTGGCCTCGCCCTCCTCGATCACCGACAGCAGCTCCGCCTGAACCTGCTCCTGCGCGTCCTGGCGTTCGGCCCCTACCAGCCGCCGCACCACCTCGTCCAGCAGCGCCCCCGCCGACCGTACCGGCGCCGCACCCGCGTGCACCGCCCGGATCAGCACCCCGTTGGCCACCAGCAGCCGCGCCCCCGCGTGGCGCGCCAGCGCCGCGGGCAGCACTACCCCGAACACCCACAGCAGCCCCGCGCCCAGCGCGGCTCCCAGGGTCACGTCCCACACATCGGGCGCGGCCAGCCACGGCGTGACGTTCGCCCCTCCCTCCGGCACCGCCGCCGCCGCTGCCGGCGTCCGCAGCGCGGTCACCCACGCCACGCAACCCAGCACCGCCACGGCCGTGAACACCACGCCCAGCCCACCCACCGCCCGCGCGTGCGATTCCGGTTCTTCCAGCACCCGTCCCATGGACCGAGCCCCGGCGGCCTGCGACCGCCGCTCCGCCTCCTCCTCGACCAGCGCCCGCGGCACCGTCGTCAGCGCGGTGTACACCGCCGCCAGCACGCACATACACGCCAGCGCCACCATCAGCACCACGAACGCCGTCAACGCGGTCATCCGGTCCGCCCTCTCCCCTCCGCCGTCCCGGGATCTGGCGGAGCGTGGGCGATGGAAGACGGGTCGGTGATCACCGGCCCATACGTCGCCCCGACGCCGATCGCGGTCAGGATCTCGTCCTCGCGCCGGTGCATCCGCGCGTGCGAGGCTTGGTCGTGGTCGTCGTGCCCGAGGCAGTGCAGCACGCCGTGCACCATGTACAGCAGGAGTTCCCGCAGCGAGCCGTGCCCGTGGGCCGCCCCCTGGCGCTCGGCCTCGTCCAGGCAGATCAGCATGTCGGTATCCAGCGGGCCCGCGCCCGCCACACCAGCCTCTGTACCCCCACCCCCACCCCCACCCCCGCCCCCGCCCCCGCCCCCGCCCCCCTCGGTACGGCCCTCGCGCAGGTCGAACGTCAGCACGTCCGTTGTGCCCTCAATCCCCGAGTAGCGCCGGTGAGCCTCATCCATGCGAGCATCGTCAAGGATGCGCACATGGACCTCCCCCCCCGTGCCCAGATACCGCAGAGCCCTGAGCGCATGATCGCGCAGCCACTCCACCTGCGGCGCGGCCAGCCGTCCAGTGGCATCGACAATGTAGACCTCGCTCGCGCCAGGACCATCCCCGCCATCCGACCTTCGTGAGGTACCGGGAACCAGAGGGTCAGGGTCCGCCGGCTCGGCAGGGGCAGACTCACCCCCGCTCGAAGTTCCGGACGCCGCGCTGGTCAGCAGGCACTTCATGAACACGCCCGATCCTCGTCCATGTGCGAAACCGCACAACAAGTCTGATGGAGAAAAACCACGCCCCCGGACGGCGATCAATCAACACAGTTCATCCTACCTGCAGCGCTCGCCCCGGGCCAGCCGGAGTGGGATGAAATTCCAAACAAAATCCTATCAAATCAACAGGCGGGACGATGAATCTTTCATCACGATCAACACCAAACGGGTCACAATCGCTGCAAATAACGCGTGATAGACACAGAATCGAGTGAATAGCCATCTTCACTCGTCCTTTGTTTCGTACCCTTGTGTCGGCAGTTCAGAAGCCGGTATCTTGATCGGCTATGCCCGAGAACACACCACCGAACCAGAACCTCAACGAGACCACCGGGCCACAGCCCTACGGCCTTGCAAGCCCTCAGGATCATGCCGGAGGGGCTACCTCGGGGCTTTCCCGTCGGCGGCTGATTCAACTGGCCGGGCTGGGCGCGGTCGTGGGCGGAGTCGGCGGCGCCGGGGTGGTGGGCGGGGGGGGGGGGCTTAGCGATGCACAGGCGCAGGCGGGCGCGCCGGCGAGCCCGCGCGGCGGTGCGGGAGATCCCCAGCGCGTGGCCAGGATCTGCCACTTCACCGACTCGCACATCCGCCCCGAGCACAACGCCGTCGCCGGCGTGGAGGCGGCGTTCAGGCACTTGGCCGCCCAGCCGGACCGTCCGGACGTGGTGCTGATGGGCGGGGACATGATCATGTTCTCGATGAACCAGGAGGAGGCCCTGGTGTCGAGCCTGTGGGACCTGTGGCGGCGCGTCGCCGCGGACCACTGCCCGTTCCCGGTGCGCTACTGCATCGGCAACCACGACGTGTGGGGGTGGCACCGCTCGGCCAGCCGCACCACCGGCCAGGAGCCGCGCTGGGGCAAGAAGTGGTGGTGCGAGGTGACGGGCCGGAGCCGCACGTACGAGTCGTTCACGCTGGGGCCAGCCACCGGCCCGGGGGGGTGGAAGATCATCGTGCTGGACTCGATCCAGCCGTACGAGAACTCCTACGAGGGTCGGCTCGACGATGAGCAGTACGCCTGGCTCGAGGGCGAACTGGCCTCGGCCGGCGCGGGCACGAACGTCTGCATTGTGACGCACATCCCGATCTGGTCGGTGGGGATGCTGGCGTGCGATTCGCGCCCGATCAGCGCCGAGGACGCCGCGAACCTGGGACGTCTGGGCGGCCCGGCCTCGGCCCTCGGCGGCAGCCGTGCCGGCATCGTCTACGGCCGCGGTGCGGCCCACATGGACGCCCACCGCCTCACCGCGCTCTTCGCCCGGCACCCCGGCGTGCGACTGGCGCTGAGCGGGCATATCCATATCGTCGAGCAACTCCACTACCAGGGCGTGAGCTACGCGTGCAGCGGCGCGGTGAGCGGGGCCTGGTGGCGAGGTCCCGAGGCCAACAAGGCCCGCATCCGCGAGCGGGCCCGGCCCGGCGATGTCCCCGCCGAGGACCGCCCCGACCGCGCCGTCGAGGGCTACGCGCTCATCGACCTGTACCGCGACGGCACCTCGCGATTCCAGTACGTGCCCTTCGGCTGGGTACCGCAGGAAGCGCCCTGAGCCCCGCCCATGCGAAGGGCCCCGAGCAACGCGCCCGGGACCCATTCGCGGATCGGAATCCGGCCCCCTCCCGCGCCCCTCGCCCCGCCCGGCGCTCCCGGCCGCGGCGTGACGGCCTCTTGCCCCATCCACTCACATCATCAGGTGCGCGAGGTGCGGGGTCAATCACACGATCAGGTGAACTCGTCGCATGATCGCATCGGACCACCACCCGTGGCATGCATGCCCCGATCGGGTGTGCGAATGGGGTGCGAACTGTTCGTGAACTCGTCCGCGATGCGCCGGAGCGGCGCCGGTTCGGATCAGCGCCGGTCCGCGGGCTTCTGACCGCCGATCGTCAGCGTGGCGCGGCGCTCCTGCCCGCGACGGCGCCACCGCCGCGGGATCAGGCGCGACGGCAGCACCGCTCGAAGCAGCCACAGCAGCGCGACCAGCGTCGCGGCGCTGACGGCCCAGAACTGCCAGTCATGGACCGGCAGGCCCATCTCAGGGCACCCCCGCCGCCGTCAGCGCCTGGAAGACGCCCAGCGCCGCCAGGTACGCCACGCCGCTCATCCACGCCAGTTGCAGCAGCGCCCACTTCACGTGGCCCGACTCGCGCGCGGTCACCACGAGTGTCGGCAGGCACTGCATCGCCAGCACGAAGAAGATCAGCAGCGACCACGACGTGGCGGTCGTGAAGATCAGGGTGCGCCCGTCGTCGCGTGTTGCGCCGGCCAGTTGCTGGCGTACGCCCTCGTCCTCCCCCTCCTCGCGCCCGGTCACGACCACCGCCATCGTGCTGACGAAGACTTCCCTCGCCGCAAAGCTGGCCAGCACACCGACGCTCAACTGCCAATCGAACCCCAGCGGACGGAACACCGGCTCGACGGCGTGCCCCAGGTGGCCGATCAGGCTGTGACGCTTGGCGTGCGACAACTCCAGCCCGTCGGCCCGACCCTCCAGCCACTCGGCCAGGCGCGAGGGCGCCTCCGAAGGGCTGGCCTCGGCGATCAGTGCCCGCGCCTCGCGCTCGCCCTCGGGGCCGAGGCGTTCAGCCGCCGCGACCAGCGCCGGCCCCAGCGCGTCCGGGATCGCGTCCCGGCGCAGCGCGGCGGCGGTCTGCCGGAGATCCTCGGCCGCGGGCGGCGGCTCCACGCGCGGGAACGCGCCGAGCCACCAGAGCACGACCGCGATGGCCAGGATGGTGGTGCCGGCCTTGCGGAGGAACAGGATGCCGCGGTCGAGCGCGGTGGTCAGCGCGGTGCGCAGGCTTGGGCGTTTGTACGAGGGCAGTTCCAGCGCCATCGGGCGCGCGGGCCCCCGCAGGATGGTCCGCCGGGCCACCAGCGCCGACAGCGCGCCGGCGGTGATGCCCAGCGCGTAGCACCCCACGAACGCCAGCGCCGCCGCCAGCGGTCGCCCCGCGAACAGCAGCCCGGTCAGCAGCACGTACACCGGCAGGCGCGCCGAGCAGGTCATGAACGGCGCCACCAGGATGGTGGTGAGGCGCTGGCGCGTGTCGGGGATGGTGCGCGTGGCCATGATCCCCGGCAGCGCGCAGGCATGGCTGCTCAGCAGCGGCACGAACGAGTGCCCCGCCAGCCCGAACGGGCGCAGCAGCCGGTCCATCACGAACGCCCCGCGGGCCAGGTAGCCGGTGTCCTCCAGGATCGAGATCAGGAAGAACAGCAGGCAGATCTGCGGCAGGAAGATGACGGTGGCGCCGATGCCGGCGATGACCCCGTCCTTGAGCAGGTCGTGGATGAACCCCCCCTCCAGCCCGAGTGCCGCCCAGAGCGCGTCGACCGCGCCGCCCGCGTGGACGAAGACCGTATCGATCCATTCCATCGGGTACTGCGCCAGGGCGAAGATCGCGTAGAACAGCGCGGTCATGATCAGGGCGAACGCGAGCGTGCCGCCCACCGGGTGGGTCAGCAGGCGGTCGGCGCGGTCGGTGCGGGTGGTGCCGGGCGCGCGCCCCGCACCCGAGACACACTCGGCGTAGATCGCCTCGGCCCAGTCGTGCAGCGCGTCCGAGCCGTGCCCGGCGCCGCCACGGGCCGGGGGTGTGCGCGAGGGCACGATCCCTCCCCCGTCGTGCCCGGGACCGGGGGCGATGGTCTGGACGACGGCCCGCCGCAGGTCGTCGAGCCCCTGCCCCGAGCGGGCCGAGATCGGCACCACCGGGCATCCCAGGGCCGCGCTGAGCCGTGCGGCGTCGACGCTCAACCCGTGGCGAGGGAGCAGGTCGACCATGTTCAGCGCCACGACCGTCGGCAGGCGCCGGCGCAGCACCTCCCCGGCCAGCGCCAGGTTCCGCGCCAGGTTCGTTGCGTCGAGCACCGCTACCACACCATCGGGCGCACGCACCGCCTCGCCGCGCGGCGCCGCCGCGCCGGCCAGCACGTCACGGCACGCGGCCGACTCGGCCTGCTCCAGTTCCAGCGAGTAGATCCCCGGCAGGTCGACCAATTCGACGGGCCACTCCCCCGCGACGGCCTGCCCGATGCGCGCATCGACCGTGGTGCCGGGGAAGTTCGAGGTGTGGTGGCGCAGGCCGGTCAGCCGGTTGAAGAGCGTCGTCTTACCCGTGTTGGGGTTGCCGACCAGCGCCAGCCGCAGCGGGGGGCGCGGTTCACCGGCGCCGGGGGTGTCGGTCGTGGCGGTACCGATGGCAGGGGAGCTCGTCATGGTGCGGGGTCAGACCGGGGCGTTGCCGCCCTCGGGGAGTGGTTCGGCGACGAAGATGCACTCGGCCAGTGACCGCGCCAGCCCGATGCGGCAGGAGCAGGCCCCGGGGGTCGTCGATCCCGGACGCTCCGACGAGCACCGGGCCAGCACCGCCACGATGAACGGCTCGCCCACGCGGCAGACCATGACCATCCCCCCGCGACGAACACCCATCGCCTCCAGCAGGGCCTCATCGTCGGCATCGAGGGTCGTGTGGTGCACGACCCCGCTCTGCCCGGCGGTCAGCCCCGACAACGCGCGGGCCGCCGACGCCGTGGATTCGCTGCTGTCGGGTGATCGAGCGGGATGCGGGATGAAGTGGGCCATGGCGCGGGGACAAGTGTGGGCAAGAGCGGGACGATGCGGAGGCGTGACGGGCGGAGCGGGGAAGACCCTTCCGGCGTTGCCCGGCGGAGTGTACGCCGTTGTTGAGACTGAGTCGCAGCACGCCCCGGGGCGCCGCAATGGACGCCATGAGCCCTGGGCGTGGGGGGGGGGGGGGGGGGGGGAGCGGGGTGGTCAGCCGGTCATGCCGACGAGTTGGGCGTTGCTGCCGAAGCGCGTCAGGGCGCTGAGCAACTGCTCGACCTGGACCGGCGGCGGCATGCTGAGCAGGCGCCGGCGCAGGGCGGTGACGGTCTTGAGTTCCTGCTCGGAGAGCAGGAGGTCTTCCTTCCGGGTGCCACTGGCCGAGAGGTTGATGGCGGGGTAGAGGCGTCGCTCGGCGATCTTGCGGTCGAGGACCAGTTCCATGTTCCCGGAGCCCTTGAACTCCTCGAAGATGATCTGGTCCATGGCCGAGCCGGTGTCGACCAGGCAGGTGGCGATGATGGTGAGGCTGCCGGCCTCCTCGGTGTTGCGGGCGGCGCCGAAGATCTGCCTCGGCACTTCCAGGGCCCGGGCGTCCAGGCCGCCGGACATGGTGCGCCCGCTGGTGGCGAAGCGACGGCTGTTGTTGAAGGCCCGGGCCAGTCGCGTGAGCGAGTCGAGCACGACGACGACGTGGCGCCCGGCCTCGACCATGCGCCGGGCGAGTTTGGTCGTGCTGAGGGCCACGTCGAGGTGGCGGTCGACCCCGTGGTCGTTGGAGGAGGCGATGACGTGGGCCTTGGGATGGCCGTGGGCGTCCTCGCCGAAGGCGCGGAAGGTGCGCCGGAAGTCGGTGACTTCCTCGGGGCGTTCATCGATGAGTTGAGCGATGAGGACGATGTCCGGGTGGTTGCGGACGATGGCGCCGGCGATGTCCTTGAGCAGGGTGGTCTTGCCGGCCTTGGGTGGCGAGACGATCAGGGCGCGCTGGCCGCGCCCGATGGGGCAGAACAGGTCGATCAGCCGGCACGAAGCCGGGCAGCCGGGGTACTCCAGGGTCAGGCGCGGGCGCGGGTCGATGGTCGTGAGTTCTTCGAGCGTGCGGATGAACGGGGCGTTGGCCGGGTCAAAGCCGGGGATCGCCACGCTCGGCGCGGCCCGCGCGACGGGATGGGCGTTCGGCCCATGCCCGCCGGAGTGTCCGCGCGCGTGGGTGGTTGCGGGCTGCTGTCCGTGGGTGTGGGCCGGCGCGGCACCCGACCCGTGCGCGGGGTGAGCGGCGGGAGGGCCGCCGTGACCGCGACGTCGGCGGCGCCGGCGACGGGAAGAGGCCTTCGAGGGATGGTTGGAGGGGGGCTCGCCGTGATGCAACGAACGGAGTCCTGAAAGTCGAGTGTGGACCGGTGCGCCCGCGTGGTCGCGGGCGGGCGGGGTGGTGGCGGAGGGGCGGCGGCCAAGGTGGCCGGCGCGGTTGCGTGCACTGGGACGCGGGCGATGAGCCCGGCGTCGAAGGTCAGTCACGCGAGCGAGAACACCACCCCCTGCCCGCAATCATAGCGTGCAGAGCGTGCAGAGCGGCACGCCGGGTGTGCGGGTCCGTGGGAACCCGTGCCCCCTCGGCCTGGGGCTGTCGCGGACCCCGGCGCTCGCACGCGGCTCGCACACAGTCAGGGGGTTCGTGTATGCGCGGTCGATCGTGCCCCGGCGCCCACGCCCCGCGCGCGTCCCGGACGCCGGCAACTCCGGATAGGCTTGGCCTCTCATGCAGGTGCTCAAGGGCATCCCGGTTTCCCCAGGCATCGCCATCGGCGAGACGTTCGTGCTCGACGATCAGCGACGCCGGATCCCGCGCCGAACCGTGGCCCCGGGGCAGGAAGAGGGCGAGTCGGCTCGGCTGGACGCGGCCCTGGCCGAGTCCATCCGCGAACTGGCGCACGTCCGCCAGCGCACGCTGCAGGAACTCGGCGAGGAAGCCGCGAAAATCTTCTCGTTCCACCTGGGCATGCTGGCCGACCGCTCCCTCACAGGGCCGATGCACGCGATGATCCGCGGGGAGCGTGTGACGGCCGAGTACGCGGTTTACGCGACGTTCCAGGCGCTGGCGGACCGCTTCACCGCGATGGGCGACCAGGCCTTCCGCACCAAGGTCGACGACGTCACCGACCTGTCAACCCGCGTGCTCAAGCACCTGATCGGGGCGCACGCCTCGCGCCTGGCGGACCTCAAGCACCGCGCGGTGGTTATGGCCCGCGACCTGACGCCCTCTCAGGCCGCGGCCTTCAACCGCAACCAGGTCCTCGGCTTCGTTACCGAGGCCGGCGGACGCACCGGGCACACCGGGATCTTCGCCAGGGCCCTCCAGATCCCCGCGGTCGTCGGATGCCCGCGCGTCACCGAAGTCTGCTCCGACGGCGTGGGCGTCATCGTCGATGGCGACACCGGGACCGTCATCATCGACCCCGACGAGGCCACGATGGCCAAGTACCGCCGGCTGGTCGAGCGCCAGGCCCTCTTCCGCATCTCGCTCACCGAACTGGCCCAGCTCCCCTGCGTCACCCTCGACGGCACCCCCGTCGACCTGCAGGGCAATATCGAGTTCCCCGAGGAAGTGCCGCTGGTGATCGGCAACGGGGGAACCGGCGTCGGGCTCTACCGGACGGAGTTCCTGTACCTGGCTGGCGAGGCCGAGCCCAGCGAGGAAGACCACTACCGCGCCTACGCCGAGTGCATCCGCCTGCTGGAAGGGCGACCGATCACCATCCGGACGCTCGACCTGGGCGCCGACAAGTACACCCAGGCCCAGAGTGAAAACCCCGAGCGCAACCCGATGATGGGGTTGCGGTCGATCCGCTACTGCCTGGTGCACAAGGAAATGTTCCGACGCCAGTTGCGAGCGATCCTGCGGGCTTCGGCGCTGGCGCCGGCCGGGACGGTGCGTGTCATGTTCCCGCTGGTGTCCAAGCCCGAGGAGTTCCGCCTGGCCCGGTTCTTCCTCAACGACGTGATGGAGGACCTGCGCGAGGAGGGCGTGGCCCACGATACGACGATACGTGCCGGGATGATGGTCGAGGTGCCATCGGCGGCGGTCATGGCCGGAACATTCGCCCGTCAGGTGGATTTTTTCAGCATCGGGACCAACGACCTGGTGCAGTACACCCTGGCGGTGGATCGGACCAACGAGGCGGTGGCGGGGCTGTACAACGCGGCCAATCCGGCGGTTGTTGCGCTCCTCCGGCGGACGGTGGAAGCAGCCCGCGAGGCTCGAATTCCGGTTTCCATCTGCGGGGAGTCGGCCGGCGAACTGGAATACACGATGTTGTTGTTGGGGCTCGGGCTGCGTACGCTCTCGGCGTCCCCCGCCTACCTGCCCGCCCTCAAGCGGCTGGTCCGGTCGGTGACGATAGAACAGTGCGAACAGGTGGCTCAGAAGGTCGCCGAGTTCGATTCCGACGAGGCGGTGGGCAGGTATCTGCGCACCGTCACACGAACGATCATCCCCGAGGCCTTCGAAGGTCGGATCGTTGAAGACTGAGGCTCGCGTGAGCCTCGGGCCCTTGGGGCGACAGACAGACGGTGCCGGCCGTTGGGCCGCCGCGCCGGAAAGACGACGGCCCCGACGCGTTGTGCGGAGGCTGGCTCGCGCCCGAAGAACGGGGCTGAGCCGCCCAGCAGCGCCGGGGCGGAGCACTCGCGGGCGGGAAGGACCCGCCTAACGGGCGCCGGAGATCCGGTGCCCGCCACCCCGCGGCCCGTGGCCCGGAGCGTGGGACCGTTCAGTGGCCGTGGCCTGCAGTGCATGCGGGTCTGTCGGCCCGATCGGCGGCGTGTGCGACAGAGTCGGTTTTCTGTACGCTGTGGCCCGTCCGGCGCAAGGACTCGCGCATGACGGAAAACACTCAGACCACACCTTTCAACGCTCATACACCCGCTTCGTCCGAGACGGCATCGCCGCTCGACCACGACGCGCCCAGTGACACGCACACACCCGATGGTGTGACCGGCGCCAACGCCAACGCCGGCGCCGACGCTGACAACGCCGCTTCCGAACCGGGCACGCCGTCGCGTGCGGCGCGGACGCCCTCGCGCCGATCGGGCCGATCCGGGTCGCGGTCGGGCGGCCGCCGCCCCGCGCCCGTCGAGGTTCCCGCGGAGGCTCCCCCGCAGGCTGAGGAGGGCGCGAACATTCCCGCGCCCGGGTCGTCCGATTCCGCGGCCGATGGGGCGGCCGATGGGGCGGCCGATGGGGCGAGCGATGGGGCAAGCGATGGGGCAAGCGCGGGCGACGCCCGCGACTTCACGGCGTTTCGACCGGGCGGGTCTTCGGATGACCCCGAATCCCGCGACTTCGCCGATCTTGCCGGCCCCGGCGAAGGTTCCGACGACGACGATGAGGAACGCGACACGCCCGAATCGTCCGGCGCAGGCCGTGCGGCGCAGGACGACGCCGATCAGGACGTCGGCGCGGAGGGCTCGGTCGAGGCGAAGGGGCGCGGAGCCCGGCGCGTCGGGCGTGAGCGCGGGCGTTCTCGCCGCGGCGTGAGTGGCGAGCGTGCGCCCCGCCGGGCCGCGCGGGCCGTCGGGCCGCGGCAGATCGTCATCAACTACGTGCCGGGCGAGGAATGCCGTGTGGCGATCCTCGTCAACGGCAAACTGGACGAGTTCCACTCGGAACGGTCGGACCAGATCAGCCACGTGGGGAACATCTACGTGGGGCGTGTGACGAACGTGGAGCCGGCGATCCAGGCGGCGTTCGTGGACTTCGGGCTTGAGCAGAACGGCTTCCTGCACACCAGCGACGTGCACCCGCGCTACTTCCCCGGCGAAGGCCACGAGACGACCGAGCGCGTGGGGAAGAAGACCCCCCGTCGCGAGCGCCCGCCGATCCAGGAGTGCCTCAAGCGCGGGCAGGAAGTGATCGTGCAGGTGCTCAAGGAGGGTGTGGGGACCAAGGGCCCCACGCTGACCAGTTACCTGAGCATCCCCGGGCGGTACCTGGTGATGATGCCGGGGATGGACCGCGTGGGCGTGTCGCGCAAGGTGGAGGATGAGGACCTGCGCCGGCGCATGGTCGAGATCCTCGACCAACTGGAACTGCCGGATGGGTTCGGGTTCATCCTGCGCACCGCCGGGCTGGAGGCCAGCAAGACGGAACTGAAGCGCGACCTGGCGTACCTGAACCGGCTGCAGAAGGACATGGAGCGCCGCCGCCGTCAGGGCACCCGCCCGCGCCTGCTGTACAGCGAGAGCGACCTGCTGGTGCGCTGCCTGCGCGACATGCTGACGCCCGACACCGACACGGTGATGATCGATTCGGAACTGGGCCTGCAGCGCGCCGCGAGGTTCGTGCGGGTGGTGTCGCCCAAGGGTGCGGTGCGGATGATGCGGTACACCGGCGATGCGCCGATCTTCCACGCCCTGGGCGTTGAGGAGCAGCTGCGCACGATGTACGCCCGCGAAGTCCCGCTGCCCAGCGGCGGCCGCCTGGTGATCGATGAGACCGAGGCGCTGGTGGCCATCGACGTCAACAGCGGCAAGCACCGCGAGGTCACCGACAGCGAGACCAACGCCTACCGCACGAACATGGAGGCGGTGGAGGAAATCTCCCGCCAGCTCCGCCTGCGCGACATGGGCGGCATCGTCATCAACGACCTCATCGACATGCGCCAGGCCAAGCACCGCCGCGAGGTCGAGGAGCGCTTCGACGAGCTCATGGCCGCCGATCGGGCCAAGAGCACCCTCCTGCCCATCAGCGAGTTCGGCATCCTCGAGATGACCCGCCAGCGCATGCGGGCCAGCCACGAGAGCATCCACTTCCACAGTTGCCCGCACTGCCACGGGCGGGGGCTGATCCAGCGCCCCGAGTCGGTCGCGGCCGACGGCCTGCGCGAACTGGCCTCCCTGCTGGCGCACCAGCGCGTGGCGAAGGTGGAGATGGTGGTCCACCCGCGCGTCGCCGCCGAACTGCTCAGCGGCAGGCGCCGCGCCCTGGCCCGCGTCGAGCGCACCTTCCGCAAGACCATCGCCGTCCGCCTCTCCGAGGCCACCCACCAGGACCGCGTCACCTTCTACGCCTACGACGACCGCGGAAACGACATCGAGATCGACCGGCTCCCGCGCCATCGCGCCTCGGTCGAGAACGGCCTGCTCAAGATGTGGGAGGACGCCGTCCACGAGGGTGACGACGACGTTTGGGCCGACCCCGAGCCCGAGCCCGCCGACGAGGCCCGCGCGCTGGAGAGCGACGAGCGACTCGAGATGGAGCGGCAGCTCATGGACCGCCCACTCGCCCCCGAGGATCTCGATATCTCGGGCGAGAACTTCACGCCCACCACCGCGCGCGGCGGCAAGACGCGGCGCCGCGGCGGCAAGGACTCCGCCCGCGCTCAGGCCGCCCCGGCAACCCCCCCGCCCCAAGTCCGCGGGCGCGAGACTCCGGCTTCACCGATCGCACAACCCCAGCGCCAGACCGATCCGAGTGCCCCACACTCCGCGCCGGCGCTGAACGGCGAATCGGCGCCCGACGCCGCCGGTGCCGGAGAGCCCGGCGAGGGTGGACGACGCCGTCGGCGTCGCCGACGCCGTCGCGGTCGCGGCGGATCGGGCGCGGGGTCGCCCGCGGGCGCCGGGGTCCTGCCCGCGCCGAACGGTCAGCGGGCCGATGCCCCAGACCACGCGGAGAGCCGTGACAGGTCCTCATCGTCGCAGGCCGGCCCGTCGGACGCCGATGCTGCTCACGAGATTGATGCCGACGCGAAGGGGGCGGGTGATGACGGCTCACCCGGTGAAGGTGGCGAGCGAAGGCGTCGTCGTCGTCGTCGGGGTCGGCGTGGACGCGGCGGCGGCCCGGGCGGCGGCAGTGGGGGCGAGGGCGGCTCCTCGGGCGGTTCCGGCGGAGCCCACGGCGGTGGTTCGGCCTCCGGCGCGGCTCCCGGTCGCTCGTCGGGTGGTGGCGGTGGCGGTGCCGAGTCGCGAGCGAGCGGTTCAGGCGGCAGCCCGGCGACCGCGCCTGCACAGCCACGTCGTCTCTACGGCGCGTTCAGACGTCTGAAGCCCGGCCAGCGTCCGCCGGCGCCCGACCGTGATTGAGTCCTCCGCGTTCTCGACGATCCGCGTACGCCCGGCCTGGAGTTCACCGCGCGATGGCCATCAGTGACACGTCACCAGCGACCGTGCCCCAGCCCGGACCGGACCGCGAACGCCGCGTGCTCGTGCTGGGATCCACAGGTTCGATCGGCACCCAGACGCTCGACGTGATCGACCATCTCAACCGGCTCGCCACCGCGACCGGCGACGCCACGCGGTTCCGCGTGGTCGGCCTTGCCGCGGGCAAGAACGCGGCACTCCTGGCCGAGCAGGCGGTCCGCCACAACGTCGGCGACATCGCCCTGGCCTGTTCCTCGACGGCCGCGGCCGGCGATGCGCCCGCGATGCTGCGCCGCGCGGTCGGGCCGAACGGGCGTGTGCTTGTCGGTCCCGAGGCCGCCGAGGACCTGCTGCGGTCGCTGCGCCCGGACGTGGTCGTGGCGGCGATGGTCGGCGCCGCGGGCCTCCCGGCGACGCTCGCCGCGGTCGAACTGGGCCTCGACGTGGCCCTGGCCAACAAAGAAACACTCGTCGCCGCGGGCGGGCTGATCGTCCCGGCGGCGCAGCGCTCGGGCGCGTGCCTGCTGCCGGTGGACAGCGAGCACTCGGCGCTGTGGCAGTGCCTGCAGGCGTGCACGCCCGCGCCTGGTCGCGCCGTCCCGCCCTGCCCGCCGATGGCCCACCCGCCCGGCGTGCGGCGACTGATCCTCACCGCCTCGGGCGGTGCGCTGCGCCACCTGCCGCCCGACGAAGCCGCCCGGGCCACGCCGTCGATGGCCCTGCGCCACCCGACGTGGACGATGGGCGCCAAGGTCACCATCGACTCGGCGAGCCTCACCAACAAGGCCTTCGAACTCATCGAAGCGCACTGGTTGTTCGGCACGCCCGGCGACCGTCTGGGTGTGCTGATCCACCCGCAGTCGATCGTGCACTCGTTCGTCGAGTTCGACGACGCCAGCCTGCTGGCGCAGCTGGGCACGCCCGACATGAAGGGGCCGATCCAGTACGCGCTGACCTTCCCCGCGCGTGCCCCCGCCAGCGCGCGCCGCATCGACCCTGTCGCCCTCTCGCGGCTGGAGTTCTCCGAGCCGGACCGGGCCCGCTACCCGGCCCTGGACCTGGCCGACCGCGTCATCCGCGACGCCGGCACCGGCGGCGCGGTGTTCAACGCGGCCAGCGAGGTGGCGGTCGAGGCGTTCCTGGCGGGCCACGTCGAGCCGGGACGCTCCGGGGCCATGACCTTCGGTCGCCTGGGCGAACTGGTGCAGCAGGTCTTCGAGGCCATCCCGCCAAGTCCGGTGCGAACGCTGGCCGACGTCCTGGAGGCCGACGCCGCCGCCCGGGAGCGGGCGCGGGAGGTGCTGGGTGTGCGGGTGGGAGACGGGGCGCAGAGCGAGCCGGTGGGCGGGCGCGGTTGATCCGGGGGCCCTTCGGGCCGACACTCTCTCCATGCCGGGCGGAACGGACCAGGCCGAAGCGCTGCTGGCCGCGGGGAACGCGGAGGCGGCGGTGGCGCTGCTGCGCCGACGGGTCGCCGCATCGCCCGGCGATGCGCGGGCGCACGCCCTGCTCGGCGCGGCGCTGCTCTCCTCGCGGCGCCCGGAGCAGGCCGAGTTCGCCCTGGCCCGCGCCGCGGCCCTGGCGCCCCACGTCGCGGAGGTCCACCTGGAGCATTCAGCGGCACTGCTGGAACTGGGCCGTCCGCGCGATGCCGAGTCCGCCTGCCGGCGCGCCGTCGAGGCCCGCGCCGATCTGCCCGCGGCCTGGTGCAATCTGGGCGTGGCGCTGGCCAACCAGCACCGCGCCGACGAGGCCGAGGCCGCCCTGCGGCACGCGCTGGATCTGGCCGGACCCGCGGTGCACGTCCCGTCGTTGACGAGTCTGGCCCAGGTGCTCTGCCGTGCCGCGCGGGCCGAGGAGGCCATGGACCTGCTGACACAGGCGTGCCGGCGCGAGCCCTCGGTGGAGGGCGACGTGTCGTTCCTGTCCATGCGAGCCTTCGCGGGCAACTACGACCCGCGCGTCACCCCCGAGCAGCGACGCGTCCACCACGAGGCCTTCGGGCGCGCGGTGACTGCGGCGAGCGCCCACGTGCGCCGACGGGTGGAGCAGGCCCGGTCAGGACGCGGCGTCCGCGCCGAAGCCCCCGGCGAAACGGAGCCGCTGCGCCTGGCGGTGCTGTCGGCGGACCTGCACGACCACCCCGTCGCCAGCTTCGCGGAGCCGATCTTCGAACACGCCACGGCCCACGGCCTGCACCTGATCGTGTTCGACACCGGCGGACGTTCCGACGCGGTGACGCAGCGCCTGCGCGCACGCGCCCACGCCTGGCACGACGTCGCGCCGTCGGACGACGCCGATCTGGCCGCGGCGATCGCCGGGTCGGCGCCGCACGCGCTGCTGGACCTGTCGGGCAACACCGCGGGCGGGCGCTGGGCGGTGCTGGCGGCGCGCCCGGCGCCGGTCCAGATCAGTGCCATCGGCTCCCCCGCGACCACGGGCCTGCACCAGGTCGATTGGCGCCTCTCCGACCCCGTGGTCGACCCGCCGTCCAGCGAGGCGCACTACACCGAGCGCCTGCTGCGCCTGCAGCCGTGCTTCCTCTGCTACCGCCCCCACGGGCAGGCCGCGCCGACGTGCCGGGCCGAACGGGCGGAGGGTTCGGGCGTGGTGTTCGGCTCCTTCAACAACCCCGCGAAACTGAGCGGTGAATGCCTGCGCCTGTGGGCCCGCGTGCTGGAGGCCGTGCCCAGATCGCGCCTGCGCCTGAAGGCCTCGGGGCTCGACGACCCCGGCACGGGCCGGCGCCTGCTGGCTCGGCTGGAAGCGGCGGGGGTGGTGCCAGCGCGCGTCGAACTGGTGGGGTTCCGCCCCGGCGTGCACGAACACCTGGCCGACTACGCACACATCGACATCGCCCTGGACACCTTCCCCTACAACGGCACCACCACCACCTGCGAGGCCCTCGACCACGGCGTGCCGGTGATCACGCTGGAAGGCGCGGCTCACGCCGGACGTGTCGGCGCCTCGCTGCTGCGTACGGCCGGGCTGGGCGAGTTGGTGGCCCCCGACCCCGAGCGCTTCATCCAGATCGCCTCGGCCCTGGCGCACGACCCGGCCCGCCTGGCGGCGTGGCGAAACGACGCCCCCGGCGGCCTGCGGTCGATCGTGCGAGCCTCGGCGTTGTGCGATGCTCCCTCGTACGTCCGCCGACTGGCCGACGCCTTCCGCGGCGCGGTCCGCGAGGCATGGACGAAAGCGAGCGTGCCGGCGTGAGCCCGCTGGAGCGCTATGTCTTCGCCGCCGATGACGCGCTGGCCGCCGGACGCCTGGGCGACGCCCGCGCGATGGCCCAGCGGGCGCTCAGCGTCGCCCCAGATCATCCTGCGGCCCACGACGTCATGCGCGCGGTGCTCATGGCCATGGGGCGCGAGGCCGAGGCCGTCCCGCACGCGCGACGCGCCCTCCAGGGCGCGCCCGAGGAGCCCAGCGTGGTGCTCGGGGCGGCGCTGGTGCTCATCGCCAACCGTCAGTTCGACGAGGGCCTGCCCCTGGCCGAGCGCGCGATGGCGATGATGCCCGGCGACACGGAGTCCTGGCGTCTCATCACGCGGGCGCTGCTGGCCCGCTCGCGCTTCAGCGCGATGCGGCACATCGCCGAAGAGGGCCTGCGGCGCTCCCCGCGACACCCCGGCCTGACGGTGGACTTGGCCGCGGCCTTGGCCGAGGTCGGCCGCACCCGCCAGGCCGAGCGACTGCTCGAGGACGCCGCGTCCGCCGCGCCCGCCGACCTGAACCTGGCCCTGGCGCTCTGCTGCCACACGCTCTACGCCGACCCCCCCCGGCGCGGCCTGGTGCAGCGCCGGCTGGCGGCCGTGGGCCGGCTGATCATGGACAGCGCCCCCGAGCCGCCGTTGCTGCGCCCCCCGCTGGAGGCCCTGCGGCGGGCGCTGCGCGAGCCCCCCACCACGGGCGGGGACGCGCCGCCCCAAGGCTCGGGCGAGGGCGGGCGCGTGCGCGTCGCGATGCTCTCGTCGGACCTCAAGGACCACTCGGTGGCCTTCTTCCTGCCGCCGCTGCTGCGACACCTCGACCGCGAGCGGTTCGAACTCCACGTCGTCGCCCTTTCCGAGCGCGAGGACTGGATGACCGATCACCTGAAGAGGTGCGACGCCGAGGGCGAGGGCCTCCCCCCGGGCCACCCGCCCCGACACTGGCACGTCCTCACCGATCCCGACTCCGTCGCCGCGGCCCGGCGCCTCCGCACCCTGCGCCCCGACCTGCTCATCGAACTCAACGCCGTGACCGACGGCCACCGCCTCGACGCCCTCCGCCTGCAGCCCGCGCCGATCATGCTCTCCTACCTGGGCTACCCCGTCGGCACCGGTCTCCCCGGCGTCGTCGGGCGCATCGTCGATCACGTCACCGACCCTCCCACGACCGGCGACGACGCCGAGTGCCTCCTCCGCCTGGACGGCTGCTTCGTCAGTTACGAGCCACCGTCCGAGGCTCCGCCGGTGGTGCCGCCGCCCTGCGGCAGCGACGGGCCGGTGACCTTCGGCTCGTTCAACCGCTTCGTGAAGGTCAACGAGAGCGTGCTTGAAACCTGGGCCGCGCTGCTGCAGCGCGTGCCGGGCTCGCGCCTGCTGCTCAAGTCCGGCGTGCTTGGTGAGGAAGCCTCGGCGGAGGACGTGCGGGCGCGCCTGCGCGGGATGGGCGTGGACCCGTCGCGCGTGGAGTTCGTCGGTTGGGCGCCGGACCGCGCCGCCCATCTGGGGCTCTACGCGCGCGTGGACATCGCGCTGGACACCTTCCCCTACACCGGCACCACCACGACCTGCGAGGCGCTGGTCATGGGCGTGCCGGTCGTCACGCTGGCGGAGGACGTGCCTGATAACACCCACGCCGGGCGCGTCGGCGCCAGCCTGCTCCGCGCCGCGGGCCTGCCCGATCTGATCGCCACCGACCGCCGGGGGTACATCCGCCTGGCCGAGGCGCTGGCGGCTGACCGCCGGGCCCTGGCGCAGCGCCGGGCCACCCAGCGCGAGCGCGTGCGGGCCTCGGCGCTCTGCGACGGGGCGTCCTACGGGCGACGACTGTCGGACCTGCTGTGGCGGGTGTGGGCCGCGTACGGTCGCGTGGGCGGGCAGAGCGCAGCGCGCCTGCGAGACCGCACGGAGGGACCGGCCCGGTGAACGACCTGCGGCGCATCCTCGACGAGGCCCATGTGGCCATCGACACCGGCAAGCACGGCCAGGCCCGCGTGCTGCTCCAGCGCGCCCTGCGCATCGCCCCCGACGACGCCGAGACCAACGACGCCATGCGAGCGCTCCTGGCCGCCCAGCGACAGTGGGCCCAGGCCCTGCCCTACGCGCGGCGCGCCGCCGAGGCCGCCCCCGAACACCCCGGCGTCATCACGAGCCTGGCGGTGGTGCTCGGCGAAGTCGGTGACCACGCCGGCGCCGTCCAGTGCGCACGCCGCCTCGTCGAACTGGACCCCGAGAACCTCGCCAGCCACACCGCCCTGGTCTCCACACTGCTCAAGGCCGGCATGCTCATCGACTGCGAGGAGGCCGGCCTCCGCGCGCTGGAGCGCTGGCCCACCTGCCAGGAGATCATGTTCCCCCTCGCCGCGGCGATGCTCGAACAGGGCCGCGCCGAGCGCTGTGCCGCGCTCCTCTCGCGGTTCCTCTTCCACGAGACCAGCGACTTCCGACTGGCCGGGTTCCTCTGCACCGTGAGCAACTACATGTGGCCCACGAACCGCGCGATGGTCGCCGCGCGCCACCGCAACTTCGGTCGCATCGTCCAGCTCATGGACCACGCCGCGCCCCTCCGCATCGACCACGCCCCGCAGCGACGCCCCGACGGCACCTGGGCCGGACGCGGACGCGACGGCCGCCTCCGCGTCGCCCTCATGTCCTGCGACCTCCGACGCCACTCCGTGTCGTTCTTCGCCGAGCCCATCATCGACGGACTCGACCGCGCACGCTTCCACCTGGTCGTGTACAACACCGCCCCGATCGAAGACGCCGTCACCGCACGCCTCAAGGCCCGCACCGTCCGCGACGGCGGCGAGCACGCCTGGCGCCGCATCGCGCACATGGACGCCCAGCAGGCCGCCGCGCAGATCGCCGCCGACCGTGTTGACATCCTCATCGACCTGGTCGGGCTCACCGCCGGCGAACGCTGCGACATCCTGCGTCTCAAGCCCGCCCCCGTGCAGGTCACCGCCATCGGCTACCCCAACACCACCGGGCTGGCCGCGGTCGACTGGCGCATCGTCGACTCCATCACCGACCCCCCACCCCCCGCCGGCGTGGACGACGCGGTGGAGCGACTCGCCCGCCTCGACCCCTGCTTCCTCTGCTACCGCCCGCCCGCCGATGCCCCCGAGCCGGTCGCGCTCGACCCCGCCTTCGTCAACGCCGACCCGGCCTCGGTCGATCGCGGCCAGGGTCTGGTCTTCGGCTCGTTCAACGCACTGATGAAACTCACCGATGCCGCGGTGGCCCTCTGGGCCCGCGTGCTGCACGCTCTCCCGGGAGCCACCCTGCTGCTCAAGGCCGCTTCCCTGCGAGACCAGCGCGTGCGTGAGGCCACGTGTGCGCGCTTCGTCGAAGCGGGGATCGACCCCGCCCGCATACACACCGCCCGGTTCCTCCCCGGCATGGCCGAGCACCTGGCTACCTACTCGGGTGTCCACGTGGCGCTCGACACCTTCCCCTACCACGGCACCACGACCACCTGCGAAGCGCTGCACATGGGAGTGCCCGTGGTGTCGCTGACGCCGCCGCCGCCGGAGGGCGTGCACGCGATGCGTGTCGGCGCCAGCCTCCTCAGTGCCGTGGGACTCCCCGACCTGGCCACCCCCGACCAGGACTCCTTCGTGCGCGTGGCGGTCGACCTGGCGCGCGACCGGGCCCGCCTGGCCGCCTTCCGCGGTCCAGGCACGGCCTCGCTCCGCGCACGCCTGGCGGCCTCCCCGCTGCGCGATGAACACGGTTACAACCGGCACCTGGGCGACCTGCTGGAACGCCTGTGGGCCGACTGGTGCCAGCGGCGCGCCGACACCGCCGGGCCCGCCGCCTGACGCCAACCCGCCTGCCGCTGTCCACGCGCAGCGCGCACGCCCGCCTCTCACCCACACGAACGTGCGAGAGAGGCGAGGTGCGGGCGGATCAGGGCCGTATCAGGGCCGTATCAGGGCCGTATCAGGGCCGGATCAGGGCGTGGGCGTGTCCCAGGCCGAGGCGGGCAGCGACGGCTCGCCGGGGCGCGCCGGGCCGCGCTCGGGGTTGGTCATGGGCACGCCCTGCACGGGCTGTCCCAGGAAGAAGGCGAAGTTGGGCACGGGGTTCATCGCGCCGGCGTTGTAGATGTACTGGGCTTCGAGAGCCTTGCCGACGCGGAGCGCCGCCTCGGTCAGGTGGGCTCGGGTGTACGGGTCGATCCCGTTATTCCTGGACCCGGCGTCGAGCAGGTCCTTCAGGCGGCGCAGTTCCAGCACGATGAGGTTGGAGATGGGCTTGTAGGCCGCGGTGAAGCCGGCGCCGGGGAGGGTCAGGTCGATGAGCCGGTCGAGGTACTCCTTCTGCAGGTTGCGCCGGAGCGAGGAGATGCTCGGCTCGCGGGCGGTGCCGCGCCGCAGCTGCGACAACTCGGAGAAGATCTCCTTCGAGAGCGTGTCGATGACCTCCGGCAGCGTGAGGGCTTCGGCGCCCGGCTCGACCCGGATCTCCCCGTCGTAGATGCGCTGCAGCGCGATCGGGTTGAGCACCATCGTCAGCGCCGAGGCCTGCACGCCCAGGATGCGGTCGTGGATGGGCCACGCCGGGTCCTCGAACACCGAGAAGCGGTCGCCGGCGTCCCACCAGCGGTCGATGGTCATGCGGGCCAGCAGCTCGCGCGTCAGGCCGAACGCCTCGTCCCGGAAGACGTTCTCCACCAGGAAACGCAGGGCCCGGCGCTGCTGGGCGACTTCGGTCGGCGTGAGCGGCGCGCGGTTTCCGGGGTCACCCTTCCGGTCGCGCACCAGGTCCGCCCCGCCCAGGAAGTGGCTCGCCGTGCGGACCGCCCCCACGTGACGCGCCAGCAGCAGGCCGTAGGCGTCGCGGGCGCGCTGCCAGGAGTCCCCGTCCTTGACGATCTTCTCGACGATCTTCCCGCGCAGCGTCTGAACCAGCCGCATGGTCTGGTCGGCGAAGTCCAGCGGGTCCTTGCCCAGGTCGAACTGCTTGATCCGCGGGTCGATCCCGCCGACGTCCTCGTCGGTACCGAACGCCAGTTCCGGATCGTTCACCCGCTCCAGGACCTTCTTCAGGTCCCCCGTCCCGTAGCCGTACTCGATGGCCCACAGGTCGTACGGCCCGACCCCGATCATCGCGTAGTCGCCCTGCGTGGCCTTCGGGTCGAAGTTGATGTTGACCGGGAGGTAATCCATCACGGAGCCGGCGATCGGGCGCTGCCCCTTCCACCCCTCGCTGTTGATCTGCTCGAGCGTGTAGATCGAGGACGCCTTGAAGTTGTGGCGCAGGCCCAGCGTGTGCCCGACCTCGTGGGCGACCAGGTCCTTGAGCAGCGGCCCGACGAACCACTCGGGCATGCCGTCCAGCAGCGGCTCCCTGCGCGCCGGCGGACGGCGTTCGTCCTTCTTCTCGTCGCCCTGGTTGTTCTTGGGGGCCTCGGGGGTGGAGGGCGGAGTGGCGGGGGGGTCCTTGTCGTCGAGCATCTCGAGGGCTTCCAGCGTGATCCGCATGATCGCCATGTCGAGGCTCTTGCCGATCATCGCCGAGCACCGGTTGAAGCGCGCGTCCAGCCCATCGCCCCCGCCCAGCGGACCGGGGTTGACCGTCGGCCCGAAGGCCAGCGGCGCGCCGGAGCGCAGCGCGATCGTGGGCATGCGCTGCTCCAACTCCCCCTCCTCGGCCGCGCGCACGATCTGCTGCACCACCTGCGCGCGCTCGATCTGGCGCTGCTTGAGGATGAACGGCCGCTCCCCGGGGTTCGCCAGGCGCACGCGCGGGTCCCACTCCGGCCGGTCCGCCAGCCACGCCACCAGTTCCGGCGGCATCCCGGTCATCGCCATCTCCGGCATCAGCTCGGAGAACGTCCGGAACCACACCCGCAGGAACCCGTCGTCAATCACCACGTCCGCGTCGAGGATCTGCCCCGTCTCGGGGTGCACACGGCTGGGGCCGATCGCAAACCCCAGGTTCGCCGACGACCAGCGGATGAAGTTGTAGCGGGCATCCTCGGGGTCCTTGTCCATGTGGGCGCCGGTCTGCGCGTCCTGCTGGTAGACCTCGATGGCGTTGTCGAACCCGATCTTCTCGAAGGCCTTGTTCCACGCCAGCACCCCGTCGCGCACCCAGCGCCGGTAGTGCACAGGCACCGTCGCCTCGATGTAGAACACGATCGGTTCCTTCGGCGGGCTCAGCGGGAGGCTGGGGTTGCGCTTCTCCAGATGCCAGCGGTTGATGTAGCGCACCCACTGGGTGTCCTTGTCCTGACGCGAGATATCGCGGAATGACGTCGTGAAGAAGCCGATGCGCGGGTCGGCCGGCCGCGGCTGGTAACTGCCGCGCTCGGGGATCAGACGGATCGAGTAGTAGATCGTGATCAGCCGCCCCGCACGGTCGGGCATCTCGTACGCCACCTCGATGTTTTGCGGGAACGCCTTGGACTTGGCCAGTTTCAGCAGGCGCCGGTTCGCACCCGACGTGGCGAACCCGAAGAACCGGTCCGAGTTCTCCGTCAGCAGCGCGCCCAGGTCGATGATCGGCCCGCCCCCAGATCCCATCGCCAGGATCGGCACGTCCAGCAGCACCCGGTCCGTGAACAGCGTCTCGCGCGTGGTCCGGCTTTCGATGTCCGAGGCCGTCGTCCGTACCGCCAGGTTGGGCTCGACCAGCGCCAGCCGCCGGTCGTAGCGACGCCAGTACGCCAACTGCTGGCCGATCTGGATGCCCGTGTTCGGCGCTCCCCCGGCGATCGTCGTCGCGATGAAGATCCGCTGCCGCGCAAAGTCCCGCGGCAGTTCCGCCAGCAGCCGCGCGTCCCGCTCGCGACGGTACAGCGTGTACAGCGGCGTCTGCCCGTCGATCGTCGAGACCACCTTGTCCAGCCCGCGCAGCACGTCCGCCGCCGGCGGGAACTGCGGCTCCTGCTCCTGCGCCCGGGCCTCGCCGCCCACCAGCGCCGGCACCACCGACCCCGCCGCCAGCAGCATCGCCGCCGCCAGCGCCACCGCCGCCGTCCCCGCCCGCGCCGAGCCCGCACACATCGTCCCGATGTTCATGATGCCTCCGTGGATGCTGCACCGGAGGCGCCGGGCCTCCGTGCCCGCCCCGGACGCCGGGCCCGGGGTGCTGCGTATCGGCGCGGTCCATCGCGCCTCTTGACGGAGTGTATCGGGATTTCATGGCGTCCAAGGCGACAAGACGCGGGCCCGTTCAGCCCCCGCCCACCCGCTGGGCCGGCATCGCCGTCATCAGCACCCCGGTGATCACCGCGAACAGCACCCCCGCCATCTGGAACGGCCGGTCCTTGATCGCCAGTTCCGTCGGGTCGTCGTACCGACCGCTCTCGGTCAGCGTCATCGCCCGCAGCAGCCCGTACGTCGCCGGGAGCATCGTCAGCCACAGCAGGTTGAACCCCTGCGTATACCGCGCCGCCTGCGCCTGCACGTACCCCGCGTACGTGATCAGGCAGGCCACCGCCGTCACCACCACCACCATCCGCAGCATCGCGTCGGTATACCCCGCCTGCACGCCACGCGCCGCCGTCGCCTGCGCACCAAGCGTCCCCCGTTCCCCGAGCCGCTTCCCGAACGCCAGGAACATCGCCAGGAACAGCGTCACGTTCAGCAGCCAACTGCTGGGCTCGGCCAGCACCGCCGCGCACCCCCCCAGCACGCGCAGCACGAACCCCAGCGCCAGCGACATCACGTCCGCGATCACCAGGTGCTTCACGTACAGGCTGTACAGCAGCGTGTTCGCCACGTACAGCAGCAGCACCCCACCGACCAGCACCGCCGCCGGCGTCCCATCCCAGGCCCCGGGCGTGCCAGGCGTTCCCCGCACGTGCCCCCCGAAGATCCACAGGCCCGACAGGGCACCCACCGCCCCCAGCATCAGCACCGCCGACCACGCCAGCGCCAGCCCCGGCCCGACCTCGCCACGGGCGATCGGGCGAAACCGCTTGCGCGGGTGCACCCGGTCGGCCTCGCGGTCGCGCAGGTCGTTGATCACGTAGCAGGCGCTGCTGGCTAGGCAGAATGCCGCCAGCGTGCACACAATCACCGCCCAGTCGCCCAGGCGACCGGCGTACATCGGCCCTACCAGCACGAACACGTTCTTCAGCCACTGGTGCGGGCGAGCCAGTCGTACCAGCGCCGCCCCCGTCGAGCGCAGGGGGGGCTCGCCCGGCGACGATCCGCCCTGGACACCCGCTTGGTCGCGCACTGGCGTGGACGTCTGGATCATCGACACTGCACCATCGACCACCCGCCGCCCCCGGCATGATCGTCGGCCAACGATACCCGGCCCCGTCCCGCCGGTGACCGGGCACCGCATGCTCAGCCCCTCGCCCCACAACCCCCTGGATCACCACCGCCTCCTGGCCCTCTCGCGGCGACTCTACCCCCGCTCCGTCGGCGGAGGGCTACTGCGCCTGCTCCAGCGACACCGCGTGCGGATCTGCCCCTTCGAGCCGATCCTCCGCGCGGTGCCCGAGGGCTCGCGCGTGCTCGACGTCGGCTGCGGCGGGGGACTGCTGCTGGGCCTGCTGGCCGCGACCGGCCGACTGGCCCCCGAGGGCTCCGTCGGCTTTGACGCCTCCGCGCGGGCGATCCTGCTGGCCAAGGCCATGGCCGCGCACCTGCCCAGCGTGGTCGACCACGCCCCGGCCCCCGGCGTGACCTTCGTGCACCTGGGCGTGCGAGACCCCTGGCCCGCGGGACCCTTCGACGCGGTCTGCATCGTCGATGTCATGCACCACGTACCACCGGCGCAGCAGCAGGGGGTCATCGCGCAGGCAGCCTCGCGCCTGCGCCCCGCCGGGGTGCTCGCCTACAAGGACATGGCCGACCGCCCTCGTTGGCGAGCCTGGGCCAACCGCCTCCACGATCTGGCCTTGGCCCGCCAGTGGATCTCCTACGTCCCCGCCCCCCGCATCGAGCAGTGGGCCGCCGCCCACGGGCTGGTCCCGTTCCACGCCGGAGATCAGGCCCGCCTCTGGTACGCCCACCAATGGCGGCTCTTTCGCAAGGCCTGAGCACCGACGGCCCGATCCGTCAGATCGGCCCGCCCGCCGCGGGCGCACGCCGTCATCCGCCCGGACCGCGCCATGCCCACCCCGCCCGAATCGAACCCCCACGCTCAGCCCGAGTCCGGCCCCGCGCCGCTCCGCGCCGATCGTGGCCGCGCAGGGGTGCTCCGGATCATCGCCGCCATCACCGGCCTCTTCGTGCTGGTCACCGCAGGGCTCTTCCTCTTCGCCGAAGCACCCGCCCGCGTGCGCTACGACCAGAACGGCTTCCACCTGCCCACCATCCAGACCTTCTCGCGCCAGTGGCCCCAGCCCAACCTGCGCGACTACCTCTCCGCCACCACGCCGGGATACCACCTGCTGTTGGCGGGCGTTCACCGCTTCATCGCCGACTCGGTGACCGCGCTGCGCCTGACCGCGTGGCTGTTCAGCCTCGGGCTGGTGATCACGTTCGCCTGCGCACTGGCCGGTGCGGCGCGACCCCGCGACGGGCCTTCGCCCATGGCCTGGTGGCTCGTCGCTACGGCCGGCCTGCCCCTCATCGCCTCGGCGTACGTGCTGCAGTCGGCCGTCTGGCTGCTGCCCGACAACCTGGGCTGGTGGGGCGTGCTGGCGGTGCTGCTGCTGGCGCTGCGGGCCCGCGTGGACACCTACTTCATCGTGACCGGCGCGGCGCTCCTGCTGGGGCTGGTGCTGGTGCGTCAGATCCACCTGTGGACGCTGGGTGCACTGCTCGCCGCCGCGTGGCTCGGCCCGCGCGACCCTCAGCGCGAGCCGTGGACCCCGCTGCTGGGCCGCCAGGAGTGGGCCACGCTCCTCGGCTCGTGGGCCGGACGCGTCGGCCGCCTGTCCTGGGTGATGCTGGCCGCGGCGCCGGCGGTGCTGGCGCTGGCGTGGCTTGCCTCGCTCTGGGGTGGTCTTACTCCACCCGGCAACCTCAAGCCCCCGCTGGAGGGCGCGGAAGCCAACTTCGGGCGCGTCTCCGGAGGCAACGCGGCGATGCCCGCGTTCATCCTGACCCTGCTGGGGATCTACGCCGTTGCCTACGCCGCGTGGTGGTGGCCTTCGTGCATGGACCTGCTGCGCCGCGGCCGGGTCGTGCTGGCCGCCGCGGCCGGGTTCGGCCTGCTGGCGGCGCTGCTCCCACCGACCGGGTACGACTACGACGCCGGGCGGTGGGGCGGCCTGTGGCAGATCGTCGAACGCCTGCCCCTTCTGGCCGGTCGCACAAGCCCGCTGATCCTGCTCCTGGCGCCGCTGGGCGCGGTCGCCGCCGCGAGCATGGCCCACGCGCTGGCCGGACGCGAGCGGTGGGTCTGGCTCGCATCACTGGCGGGCTTCATGGCCGCGATGAGCGCCACGGCCCTAGCGTGGCAACGGTACATCGAGCCGATGCTGCTGATCCTCATCACCCTGGCCTGTGTGCGTGCCGCCATGCAGGGTGGGCCCGCCACAGACACGCCTCCATCACCGTTGCGGAAGATGCTCCGGGTGTGCGGGCCGCTGGCGCTGGCGGTGGGGCTTGTGATTGTGGGCCTTCGGGGCGGGTAATCGGAGGATCTGTACCCCCGGGAACACGGGCGGTGCGCGGGGATCAAGTGCCGGTCAAATCTGGACGATGCGATTTGCCTGAGGGAGGCCCGGCGCAAACACTCCCGCGGCACGCGGGTCGGTGCCCTGCGCGCAACCAGCCCGGCACCAGCCCGGACCCCGGTTCGGACCGATCCGGAACGGCTTCGGATCGTCACCGGCCGTCAGGCCCGTACCCTGCTCCATCCGTCCGCCCCCACGAGGATCTCCATGGCCAGAAAGTCTTCCAAATCTCCAGCCTCCCACACCAACGGCCGCTCGCCCAAGGCCGGGCGGGCCCCCAGCGCCCAGCAGGTGCGCGCGATGCTGGCGGCCAAGGACGGCAAGGGTCGGCGGGCCCTCATCACCGGAATCACCGGACAGGACGGGTCCTACCTGGCCGAGTTCCTCATCGGCAAGGGCTACGAGGTGCACGGCATCATCCGGCGCTCCTCCTCCTTCAACACCGGGCGCATCGACCACATCTACCTCGATCCCCACGTCAGGGGCGGGCGCCTGAGGTTGCACTACGGCGACCTGTGCGACGGGAACGTCCTGTCGAAACTGATGCGCGCGGTCCACCCCCACGAGGTCTACAACCTCGGCGCGCAGTCCCACGTCCGCGTCTCTTTCGATATGCCCGTCTACACCGCCGAGACCGTCGCGATGGGTGCGCTCAAGCTCCTCGAGGCTGTCCGCGAATACCAGCAAGAGACCGGGAACGCGGTCCGCTACTACCAGGCCTCCAGTTCCGAGCAGTACGGCAAGGTGCTCGAGGTGCCGCAGAAGGAAACCACGCCGTTCTACCCGCGTTCGCCCTACGCCTGCGCCAAGGTCATGGCCCACTGGGCGACGGTGAACTACCGCGAGTCGTACGGGATGCACGCCAGTTGCGGCATCCTCTTCAACCACGAGAGCCCGCGCCGCGGAGAGACTTTCGTGACCCGCAAGATCACCCGCGCCGTCGGGCGCATCAAGATGGGCCTCCAGTCCAAGGTCTTCCTGGGCAACCTCGACTCCAAGCGAGACTGGGGTTTCGCCGGCGACTACGTGAAGATGATGTGGATGATGCTCCAGCAGGAAAGGCCCGACGACTACGTCGTGGCCACCGGGCGCACGATCACCGTCCGCCAGTTCGCCGAGATGGCCTTCGAGCACGCCGGCCTGAACTTCCGCAAGCACGTCGAGTTTGACCCGCGCTACCTGCGCCCCGCCGAGGTGGACCTGCTCCTGGGCGACCCGTCCAAGGCCAGGCGCCAGCTCGGCTGGGTGCCCGAGACCAGCGTCGAGGACCTGGCCGCCATGATGGTCGAGCACGACCTGGAACTGGCCCGGCGCGAGAAGACCCTGCGCGACGCCGGGCACGTGCTCCCCGCCGGCGCCGGCCACGATCAGTGATCGACTCGTCCGCCTGAACCACCCCGCCGCAGCGCCCGCGCTGCGGGCGCTACGGGCAGCCCGCGAAGAACGCGCTGATGAACAACATGAAGTCCCCGTTGTCCACCACCCCGTCGTTGCCGGGGTCGGCGTCGGTGGAGGCGATGTCCGCCGCACTGTGCGACGCCGTGCCCTCAGGCCCGAAGAAGCCCGAGATGAACAGGTTGAAGTCCCCGTTGTTCACCTGCCCGTCGCCGCCGGGAGCAGCGTCGGTGCGGGCGATGTCGGCCGGGTTCCCGGCGGTCCACGCCATGACCGAGCCCGAGTAGGTCAGGAAGGCCGCCAGCCCCGCGGGCGGCCCCGGCAGCACCGCGCTGTCGAACCGGCCCACCACCTGCACATCGGCGACGATCAACTGCGCCGACGTACGGCAGCCGGTGTACGCGATCGTCGGCCCCGGCTGGACCACCAGCGTGCCGGCCAGGTACGCCGCCCCCGAGGCGGCCAGTCGCCCGACCTGGCCCACGCCGGGGCCGGTCACCACGCAGGTCAGCAGCCCCGAGGGGGTCTGCGTGAAGTCCCCGCCGACCGAGAGCACCGCGCCCGGATCGATGCGGAGGGTCCCGGCGTTGATCAGCGACCCGGCCGCGACCAGTTGCCCGCGCTCGACGCGGATCGATCCGAGGTTGTTGAACGGCACGTTGATAAACGAGGCATTCAGGCCCGTTTTGGTGATTTGTCCACGGTTGATGAACTGGTTATTCACAGCACCGTTGACGAAGAACGATCCGCCGTCGGGGATCGCCAGCGTGGCGTCGGGGAGGTTGGCGATGACGCCGGGGGTGTTGTTCTGGCCCAGGGCCACGGAGTTGCCGGTGTAGCTGGCGTTCCCGCCGTTCTCCAGGCGCCGCGCCAGGATCTTGTTGCCCGGTCCGACAAAGGCGGCGACGGCACCGGGCTCGATCGTCAGTGTGCCCGGACCGTTGAGCAGGCCAGCGGACCAGGTGAACGAGCCGGAAACCAGCAGGTTCCCGCCGTGCAGTTCGCCCCCCTGCACGGTGAGGGCCGCGACGCGTCGCGTCGTGGTGCCGATGTTCAGCGAACCGGAGGCGAGCACGACCGCGTCACCCACGCCCGGACTGCCCGGGGGCGACCAGTTCTCGGGCAGGTCCCAACTGGTCGGCCCGGCCGCTGCGCCGCCGACCCACGTGTAGGTCGGGGTGTTCGCGGCCACGCCGGCGGACAGGAGCACCGACGCGAACAGAGCGACGAGCCAAGGCGTCAGCCCTGCGGCGCCCGGGCGAACCCACCGCCGACTCCCGCAGGCCTGGACCGTTTCAACGGCGGAATCCCCACGATGTGGCTGCGAACGGGTGATCTCTGGTCCTCCTGCGCCTGCACGGCCGGATGGGCACGCGCACTCGATATCACGCACCGGGCGGGTGAGGGCGTCCTCCTCCTGCCGGACACGACACGTGGGCGAAGGTTACACGACGTCCGCGAGCGGGCAAGCAAGAACTGCCCGAATCGGGGTGATCGTTGCGTCAAGGACGCTACCCGGCGCACCCCACAGACCTCAGGGTGGCTTGTGTGGCGAAGAAAATGCTCCGAGGTGGGAAAATGGTCAGGTCTCTGAGCAGATGTGGAAATGTCGAAAGCGGCGGCGGGCGTAAATCGAGGGTTTTCACTCATCCGTTCAGCCGCCTGATTCCGCGGAACGTTGCGGGGGAGGGTCGCTGAGGTCGGTGTCCGGTCTTGAGGCCGAGGCCGTGGCGGAGGCGGACATGGGAGTGTGCCCCGGCGAGGGCGAGGTGAGTTTGAGGCCGATGACGCCGCTGAGGACTAGCGCGACGCAGACGACCTGCAGCGCGGTGATGGGTTCACGGAGCAGGAGGGAGGTGACGGCCCAGGTGCCGACGATGCCGATGCCGACCCAGGCGGCATAGGCGATGGCGACGGGGATGGCGCGCGTGGAGAGGGCCAGGAGTGCAAAACTGGCGACCATCGCGATGAGGACGACGATGGTGGGCCCGGGACGTGAGAAGCCGCCGGTCCACTTCAGGCCGACGGCCCAAGCGACCTCGAGGAGGCCCGCGGCCACGAGCAGGATCCAGCCTGTGGTGAGTGTCATGGCGAGCGGAGCGGTTGATCAGGTCTGCCTGGAGGGGTCGCGCCCGGCCTCGATTTCGGCGATCTCGGCCAGACGTCGTGTGTGGCGTCCGGCCTGGAAGGGGGTCTGCAGCCACTGCTCGACGATCTTCTCGATGAGGCGCTGGCCGAGCAGGTCGGCGGAGAGGCAGAGGATGTTGGCGTCGTTGTGGGAACGGCTGATCTCGGCGGTGAGTTCGTCGTGGGCCAGAGCGGCGCGGACGCCCTTGACCTTGTTGGCGGCGATGCACATACCGATGCCTGTGCCGCAGATGAGGACGCCGAGGTCGACCTTGCGGTCGGCGACGGCGTTGCCGACGGCGAAGGCGGGGATGGGGTAGTCGCAGGTGTCGCCGGTGAGCGCGGAGAGGACGTCCACCTCGTGGCCCATGGCGCGCAGGCGTTCGGCCAGTTGGCGGGCGCTGGCCGCGCCACGGTGGTCAGCGCCGAGTCCGATCTTCATGCCCAAGACCTCCGGGCGAGTGTGCGGTGTCCCGCGGGCCTCACGCGGGCCGACGGGGCGGTGGTGCGTGAGGGGGTCAGATCGCCGGGTGGGAGCGGGATCCCTCGTCGGCCTCGGCGAGGTCCTGCAGGCGACGTTCGATCAGGTCCTTCATGCGTACCGCCAGCGAACTGTAGAGCGACTGCGGGCCGCCGATGGGGTCGTCGATGTCGTGGCCTGCGGGGTCGAGCAGGTGGACGCGCGGCGCAGCGTCGGGCTCAAGCCGGAGGACGGCGGCGCGGTGCGAGGCGGTCATGGCGAGGACGGCGTCGGCCTCGTCGATGAGTTGGCGTGTCAGCGAGCGCGACTGCCCGCGCGAGGTCGGGAGGCCGAGGGCCTCGACGGCGGCGAGCGTTTCGGGGGTGTAGGGCCCGCCGTCCACGGCGGCGACGCCCGCGGAGGTGATGCGCACGGGGACGCGCCCGGGGTCGGGTCGCTGGGCGCTCTGGCGTTCGAGCAGGCCCTGGGCGATGAGCATGGCCATGGGGCTTCGGCAGGTGTTGCCGGTGCAGACGAAGAGGATGGTGCGGGCCAGGCGCTGCTGGATGGCGCGCCGGTCCAGGGCGCCTTCGCCGACGATCGACCATCCGCCGGCGCGGGCAAGGCGGACGCGCGTTGACGGGAGGCCCAGGCGCGTGGGGCCGGTGTCGACAACGGCGGCGAGGGCGATACCGGCGGCGGCGCAGGCCTGGCGGGCTTCGTCGGCGCTGCGGGCGCGGCGCGTGGAGCCGGGGGTCACGGGGATGCCCTCGGCGGCCAGGGGCGCGGCCTCGTCGGCGATGCGCCGAGCGACGGGTTCGTCGGGCACGCGGGCGATCAGGGCGCTGCCGTCGTCGATCACGCCCTCGCCGACGCGCAGGCGCGAGCGGACCAGAGCGACCTGCTGGGGGGTCAGTTCGATCTCCATCGTGACCGGCCCCGGCCAGAGGCGCCGCATGGCGCGACGATGGACCGCGGAGCCCTCCCAGCCTGTGGCGGTCAGTGCGTCCAGAACGCTGGCGGCGTCGGGGGCGTGCCACGTCGAGGCCCCCTGCACGGCACGGCCCGCGACGCGGTCGCGCGCCCGGCGCAGGGCGACAACGCCACGGTCATCGCTGGCCCGGGCGGACAGGCCGTACACGGTCTCTGTCGGGATCACAACCAGGTGCCCCTGCGACAGGGCGGCCACCGCCTCGGCGGTGTCGGGCAAGGGCGGTGCGGGTGTCTCGGTGGGGGGTGGGAGTGGTGTGTGCGCTGCGGAATCCGGGTGCGTGCCCTCGGGCTGTGTTCCCGGGGAGGTTGCGTCGGCCGGGTTTGGCGTGGAGGGAGGCACGGGGAGAACGCTCTGATCCAGTATCGGTTGTGTTCAGCGACGGCACAAGACGCGGACGTGACGGAACAAAGCAAGCATGTGCGGAGTCGGGATCGGCTCAAGATCGGACGTTGCCGATCACACCCATACGAAACCCGGAGCGGTCGAGCTCAAGAGCAATCCCAACTCGGCGTTGTTTGGGATCTGTGTGGACCGTGACGCATTCTGCCGCCCATCGTGCAGAACCGGGGGGCGGGGATGGCGGGGATCGAGGGGGTTGGGTGTGTGAAGTGGCGGTACACTGAGGAGTCAGCCGAAGGTGCAATCGTAAAGCAGGGCTGAAAGACGGGGTAGCGGTGGATCATTCGAAGGGTCTGCTTCGAATGGACAGGCGGGTGCGGGTGGCGGTGCGGGCGGGTGATGGTGTCGGATCTGCCGCCGGGAGTCTCCCGGAGGGTGTGCGTGTCGAGATCGAGCGGTGCTGCCCGGACGGCTGAGCCGAGGGAAGCGCAAGGAGCGTGTGATGCGTCAAACATCAACCGGGGCCACTGTGAGCGGGCGGCGCGCGTTCACGCTGATCGAACTGCTGGTGGTGCTGATCATCGTGGGGATCGTGCTGTCGATCCTGCTGCCGGCGGTGGGGAGCGTTCGAAGGGCGGCGCGGCAGACCTCGACGCTGACGCTGATGAACAGCCTGTCGGCGGCCGTGGCGGCGTTCCAGAGCGATGAGAACCGTGTGCCGGGGCACTTCACCGCGCAGGAGGTCGGCTCAACGCAGAACGGCGGGGCGCAGACGGGCGGCGGCGGCCACGGGCTGACGACGATGCAGAACCTGCTGATCGACCTGGCGGGGGGCGCTGTACCGACGAACCAGGGCATCGAGATCCGCCCAACGACGGCGTCACGGCCGGTGTACGTGGACCTGGCGGTCATCTTCGCCCCGACGCAGTCCACGACGACCGGCGCGGTGCGGAAGGCGTACTTCAATCCCGCCGCCAACCAGCTCGCCCGAGACATCGATCGCCAGCAGAAGGTGCTATCGAACACCGCCCTGCGTGAATTCCCGGAGATCGTGGACGCCTTCGGCACGCCGATCCTGGCATGGGCCGCGGACGAGCGCGCCGGGGAGCGCGACCGCTTCGCGGCCCTGAACTCCGACTCGGGCATCGCCCGCTTCTACTGGGCGCAGAACGGCGCGGTGCTCAAGGCCACCGCGATGGGCGAGCTGGCCCGGCCGCAGGCCTTCTCGTTCGGCTCGCTGGACCAGGCCGAGTACTCCATGATCGGCGGCGGGAGCATCCCGGCCGCGTCGATCGAGGGCGATCCGCCGAACAACCCCACCGGCCTGGCGGGCTGGATGGAAGGGCTGCTGGGCGAGCCCTCCAAGCCGCGCGTCGGCCCCAACGCCCCACAGACCGATCGCCCCGCGGCCGCACGCGGCTCGCTGGTGTTCCACTCCGCCGGGGCCAACGGCATCTTCCTGGGGTCGCGCGAGCGCGGAGCCAGTGTCGAGTTCCTGGCCGGACCGCCGGCCCGCTACACGCGCGCGCTGGACATCCTCACCGAGTTTGACGACCTGATCCAGTCGGCGGGGAACTGAGCGGCCGAGCACGATCGCTTGTTCTTCTGGTATCGCGGCGGCTTCGCAGGGAGCCTGCGGCGTGGTGTCGGTCGTCATCCCACACCTTCCGCGTGTGGCTCGATAGGGGTTGACCGGCGCGTGCGGCCCTGGGCATGCTGCACGGCGTGAGCGTTCGTGCGGACGTCGATGAAGTGAGCGCGGGTGCGACGTCGAGGGCGCGGGTGGCGTGTGCGCCGTCGCGCCGGGCGCTGTGGGCCCTGGGGGCGCTGGCGGCGGGGCTGGTGCTGGGTCGGTGGCTGCTGCCCGAGGCGTCGGTGATGTTTGCGGTCTGCGCGCTGCTGCTGATCGTGGCGGGGGCCACGCGCGGGCGGGCCTGCGCCGCGGCGCTGCTTCTGGGTGTTGGCGCCCTGGGCGCGGGGTGGTACGCGCTGCGCACGGTTTGCGTGGAGCCGGGCCACCTGCGCATGTGGGCGGCCGAGCACGGCGTGACGGGCGAGGATGATGGGACGCCCGAGGGCGAGGGGGGGATGGTCGGTGTGGTGGCGGTGGAGGGGGTGGTGCTCGGTGCGCCGACGCGGACGCGGAGGGCGCGCGACCCGCACGGGTGGAGCGTGCGCGCCGGTCGGGCGTCGCTGCAGTTTGATCTTGCGGTGGATCGAGCCGGCGCGGACGCCGACGCACGGCTGGTGCCGTCGAGCGGGCGCGTGCGGGTGATGACGCAGGACGAGGGGGCGCTGGCGCTCAGGCCGGGTGAACGGGTGCGGATGGTCGGCAGGCTTTCGCGGGTGAGCCCTCCGCGGAATCCCGGCGAGCCGGACCGGCGTCCGGCGTTGTGGCAGGAAGGGGTGGCCGGGCGTCTGCGGGTTGGTGCGGAGGGGGTGTCGGCGTCGCGCGAGGAGGGCGCCGCGGCGCAGCGCTGGTGGGCGGGATTGGTTGGCGCGGTGCGGTCGCAGAGTGCTGGGGTGCTGGCGTCGTGGTTCGAGCCGGGCGCGGAAGGGCGGGGCGACGGGTCGGAGCGGGCGGAGGCCTCGCGGGCGGTGCTGTCGGCGGTGCTCCTGGGTCAGCGGGAGGCGGGTCTGGACGAGGTGCGCGGGGCGTGGGCGCGGGTGGGCCTGCTGCACGCGCTGGTGATCAGCGGGTTCCACCTGGTGGTGTTCGCCGGGGCGGCGCTGGTGGCGGTGCGGCTGCTGGGGGACTGGGGGCGTGCCGAGCCGGCGATGATCGGGGTGGCGGTGGGGGTGTTCCTGGTGATGGTGCCGAGCGAGACGCCGGTGGTGCGGGCGGGGCTCATGGTGCTGGGGCTGCTGGCGGGCGAGGCGCTGGGACGCCGGTACGACCGGGTGTCGACGCTGGGGTGGGTGGCGTGCGCGCTGCTGCTGTGGCGTCCTGCGGATCTGTGGGCGACGGGGTTTCAACTCAGCGTGGGGGTGACCGGGGCGCTGCTGTGGCTCAGCGCCAGGGCGCAGGAGCGCTGGTTCGGCCTGTGGGTGCACGGGGTGCGCGGGGTGATCGGGCCGCGCCGGGATGGCACGGGCCGTCTGGTGCGCCGGGCGGTTCGGCGCGGGAAGGGGTGGGTCGCGTCGCTGGTGACCGGGTGCGTCGTCGCGTGGGCGGCCAGCGCGCCGCTGATCGCCCAGCGCATGGGGGTCTTTGCGGCGGTGGGGGTGGTGTCGAGCGTGGTGGTGTTGCCCGTCGTCACGCTGGTGATGTGGCTGGGGTACGGGGCGCTGCTGCTGGGGTGGGTGGCTTCGGCGGTGGGCGCAGAGCCGGCGTGGCTGCAGGGCGCTGGGCGCGTGCTGGCGTGGCTGGCCGGGGTAGCGCTGGTCGCGGCGGACACGATGGAAGGGTGGCCCGGCGCGTGGTTCAGCGTCGGGGCGCTGGCGTGGTGGTGGACACCGCTGGCGACGGGCGCGGTCGTGCTGTGGCTGTGGCAGGGCGGGCGGCGGTGGAGGCGTGGCATAGTCGGGCCGGTGATGGCGGTGGTGGCCGGCGCGGTGGTGGTGGGGAGCGCCGCGGGGCTGGGGGTGCGGCCGTCCGAGGGCGCGGGGGAGGTGACAGGGCTGTCGATCGCGGGGGGGCGTTGTGTGCTGGTGCGGTCTGGCGGGGAGGTGCTGATGGTGGATTGCGGCACGCGCGCGGCGACGCTGGGTGGTGGGTGGGCGGCGCGCACGGCCCGAGAGGCGGTGCGCGAAGCGGGCCACTGGCGCGTTCGCACGCTGCTCGTGACCGGGGCCAGCGCGCAACGGGCCGCGGGGGTGTCGGAGGCGGTCCGCGAGTTGGGGGTGCGGGAGGTGCTCATCGGCCCGGCGACTGCGGAGTTGGTGCGTCAGGCCCCCGACAGCCCGATGGGACGGACGCTGACGGCGGTGCGCGCGGAGGGTGCGGTGGTTCGTGCGGTATCGCCGGGGGAGGTGGTGCGCGTCGGTGTGCTGGAGCTTGAGGTGATTGCGGACGCCCGAGCGGGCCTGGTGGACCTGGTGCTGCAAGGTGTGGCGGGGGCGGCTCCGGCCGGTGGGCCGGTCAGCCTGGAGGCGGTGGGCGCCGAGGCGGAGCGGCGCGGGCGTGCGGTGCGGGTGGTTGTGGTGTCGGCCACGGGCGGGGTCGCCGATAGCCGATAGGTGAAGCACGCCATGACGACCGGTGAATCTCAACCTGCGCCGACGCGAGCGGATGCTCACACCACCGGGGGACCGGGCGAACGGGTCGCGGGGGACACGCCGGTGCATCGGGCCGAAGATCCGGCATCGCTGCTGGTGGACCGGGCGTGCTGCCCGCTGTGCGGGTCGGATGAGCGCGCGGCGTGGAGGGTGGTGCACGCGTTCCGCGACATCCCGGTGGTGCGGTGCGGGCGCGACGGGTGCGGGATGATGTTTTCGTCGCGTGTAGCGGGGCCGGAGGCGCAGCACCTGTACTACGTGGAGAACTTCGGCTCGACGTTCCACCAGCGCGGGCAGCGGATCAATGCGTCGGTGAACCTGCGGGCCCTGGCGCGCATGCCTGTGCTGGTGACGCGCGGGGGTGGCGGTGTGGTGCGTGTGCTGGACGTGGGGACGGGGTACGGGTACCTGCCGTGGCTGCTTGGGCGACGTGGGGGTGGGGGTGGGGGGTTGCGGTGCGTGGGGGTGGAGGTGTCGTCGCAGGAGGTGCGGTTTGCGCGAGAGCGGCTTGGGGTGGAGGTGCGCGAGGGGCTGATGGGCACGGCGGGGCTGGAGCCGGGGTCGTTCGACGTAGGGGCGTGCTTCGAGGTGATCGAGCACGTGGACCGCCCGGTGGAGTTTGCGCGGGAGTTGGCGGGGTTTGTGCGTCCGGGTGGGTGGGTGCTGGTGAACACCGACAACTTCGGCGCGCCGGCGGTGCGGCGCATGGGTCCGGAGTATCCCAAGTGGATCCCGCACTCGCACATCAACCACTTTGATCCGGGGACGCTGGCGGAGTGTCTACGCCGGGCGGGGCTGAGGGTCGAGGGGTTGTGGTCGTACACGAACTGGGAGACACGCCTGCGGATTGCGCGGATGCTCGGGCGGTCACCGCGCGGGGCGCGGGAGTGCTTTGACCTGCGGGGCACGCTGCGGACGGAGATGCGCCGGGGTCTGGCGCTGTACCGTCTGCGGCTGGCGCTGAGCGTGGCGTGGGTGGGCCTGACCCTGCGGCGGCACCGCGTGATCGAGGGCCAGCCCGATGCGCCCGAAGCGGGGTCGATGATGTTCATGCTCGCGCGGCGACCGGAGGGACACGGCGTGTGATGGGGATCTGAGCGGAAAGGTCGTGGCGGGTCGGGAGGTGCTCAGGGCTGCAGGGCGGCGCGGGCGCGGCGGAAGTCTTCGTCGGCGTAGCCGTCGGCGGCGTCGGGGATCGCCGACTCGTCGTCGGGGACATCCTCGGGCGGTGTGTCGTCGAGTTCGGGCGGGGTGTGCTCGTCTGGGCCGTAGTACAGCGGCGAGGCCTCGGCGGCGAACCGGCGGAAGACGAGGTTCATGACGAAGACGACGAGCATGCAGCTGGCGGTGCTGTAGATCGCCATGGTGACGAAGAGGTAGGTCTCGCCGCGTGCGATCCCCAGCACGTGTCCCACGGGGCACCCCACGGCGGCGATGAAGTAGGGGTTGTACGCGCGCCGCCGGAGCAGCCCGTCGAGCACGGCGTTGAGGAGCCCGAAGCCGAGGGCGTAGCCGAGGACGCCGAACCAGGCGCCCTCCACCCATCCGTGGCCGATGATGCCGGGGCCGAGGTTGGCCGGGAGGTTGAGGTGACGCTGGAGCTGTGTGCCGATGCCCTCGGGCTTGCCGGGCCAGAGGACACGTGGGATGGGGTTGACGACGACGGAGACCAGGCCGTTGAAGGGGAGGTGCGGGTAGTAGGCGGGGTAGTTCTCCATGATGAACATGGTGTTGGCGGCGGTGTCCTGGGCGAAGATGCGGATCAGGTTTTCGCGGACGAAGACCGCGTTGCGCTCGGCGAAGAGGGTCTGGAGCTGGTCGGCCCGCTGCTGGAGACCGGCCTCGGCGGGGGCGTACTCGTGGCGGATGTTGGTGTACGCCAGGAGGAAGGCCAGCGCGACGAACCCCGCGGCCCCGAGCACCAGCAGGTTCTGGGCGACGCTGCGGTAGCGCAGCCAGCACCAGTAGAGCATCCACGGCACGATCAGCAGCGCCGAGAGGGGGTAGCGCCGGTCGGTGGTGTGGACCATGGAGGCCAGCAGCGCGATCCCGAGGAGGACGATGACCGCGGCGATGGCCAGCGGGTTGGAGCGGTTCTTGAGCCAGTAGGCGACCGCCAGACCCAGCGCGAAGGTGGCCAGGGCGGGACGGATCATGACCAGGAACAGCGAGCCGAAGTCGGCCACGGGGATGACGAACGTGAACAACGTCACCGCCATCGAAGCCAAGATCACCAGCACGATCCCCAGCGAGGTGATGGGCATCGTGCAGTGGGGCATGAAGCGGTCGAAAAACTCCACGTTCCGGAAGATGTGCCGGGAGATCAGGTAGATGACCAGGAAAATCGGCATGGCCGCGGCGAGGGTGGTCCACCCTTCGCCCACCGGCCTGTACGTCGACAGGAACGCATCCTCCCCCAGCACCGGGACCAGGGCCATCGAGAGGAAGTAGAACTGGATCATGCCCACCAGGAGGAGCACGTGGAAGGACATGATGTCCCAGCGCTTCGAGAGGGTCATGAACGCCAGCAGGACCAGCGTCACGATCATCAGGATCCAGCCGATGAACGAAGCGGTTTCCATGGTGCGGGAGCCGGAGGAGTCGAGGGGGTGAGAGCGTGAGGGGGTGCGGCGGATCGGTGGTGAGGAACGACGGACAGCGCCCGGTCCATGGCTGTTCGGCCCGGCGCGGGGGATAGTTCGCGGGTCGTGGCGGCTTGGCTCAGGGATTCGGGCTTACGGAACCGAAACCAGACGTGTACCCGCGAAACAGAAGATCGGCACGATGAGGCCGTTGATCGTGCCGCCATACACGAATTGCGCGGGCCCAGGGGGATATTCGTTGTTTGTGAGGGCTGCCCGGCGGCGTGTGGAACGTCACCGTCCTGATGACACGGTCGGGGCCATGGTTGCGGCATCGAGTGGAGTGTGCCCTGGTGTGGGCTTGTGCGTTGGTGGGTGGGCGGGTCCATCGGAGTCGGGGGCCGGTAGCTCCTGACCTGAGAGGACATCGGGCCCGGTGACGCCGGCGCGGGCGAGGGCGAGTTTCATGCCGGTGACGGGGTCGGCGCGTCGGCGCCAGTCGGCCAGGACGGCCCTGGACCCGGCGCGGTAGCGATCGGTGTGCGCGGGGTCGGAGACCTCCAGGAGGGCCTGGGCGAGAGCGTCGAGACGCCCGGGCGGGAAGGTGCGTCCGTTGATGCGGTCGCGGACCAGTTCGCCGGCGGCGCCGACGACCGAGGAGGTGACCATGGCGCAGCCTGCGGCGGCGGCCTCGTTGACGACCACGCCCCAGGGTTCGTAGTCGGAGGGGAGGACGAAGACGCGGCTGGCGCGGTAGATCGCGCCGATGCGTGCCGGATCTCCGATGAACCCGAGCCAGCGGACGCGGTGACGGAGGGATTCGGGGACGGTCGGCTCGATCCTGGCGCGCTCGGGCCCGTCTCCGATGAGGACCAGTTCCCAGTCGGGGCGCTGCTCGGCGATGCGGAGGAACGCGGCGACCGCCAGGTCTGGGCGCTTGACGCGGATCATGCGCCCGCAGAAGACGAAGCGGGGTCGGTCGGGGTCGAGCCCGTGCTCGCGGGCGGTGCGCTGCACGTCGTTCTCGGCGAGCTGTTCGATGAGCGCGTAGTCCGGCTCGTAGGGGAGGAAGACGATGCGTGCCGGCGATGCGCCGTAGCGCTCGAAGTAGTGCGCCCCGAACCCGCCGCAGGGCATCAGCAGCGTGGACCAGTCGACCGCGCGGCGCACGATGCGGTCCTTCAGCCAGCGGCGCACCCCGGTGACGGTGTCGCCGTGCACGTTCGAGTCGGCGACGAGGAAGACCGGCAGCCCTCGCCGACGGCACCAGCGCAGGATGCGCATTCGTCCGGCGTCGTTGTAGCCGCAGAGGAAGACCGCGCGGATGTTCGAGCGCTGCAGCCAGCGGATGATGCGCCCCCCTTTGCGCCAGGCCGATACGAGCGTCGTGAGCCCGAGCCCGGGCTGGAGCACGTCCCCCGCGCCGAAGTGCACGGGGCGGATCTCCTCGGCGTTGACGGTCTCCCAGGGCTGGTCGGGTGAGCCGTGGGTGTAGACGGTCCAGAGGCGGACGTGCCCCAGTTCGCGCACGACCCGCCGGTGGAGGGCCAGGCGGTAGGGGGTCTGGACGTTGGTGATGACGGCGACGTCGGGTGTGGCGCCGGCCAGACGCGGGATCGTCCCGGGGCGTCCGCCGAGGCGCTCGGTGCCGTGCCGGAATCGGAGGATGAAGCGGTAAAACTCGGCACAGCGCCGGGCAATGGCGGGCCAGGTGTAGCGCTCGACGATGAGGCGGCGGCCGTTGTCGGCGTAGCGCCGGCGCCGCTCGGGGTCGCTCAGGACGCGGTCGAGAGCGTCGGCCAGAGCGGGGACGGCGCGGTCGTGGACCTCGCCGGCCTGAAACTCGGCGACGTCGGGGAGGTTGCACGAGTGCGTGATGACGGCCGGGCATCGCAGGGCCAGAGCCTCGGCGATCGAGATGCCGAAACTCTCGTGCTTGCTGGGCAGTGCGAAGCAGGCCGCGTCGGTGAAGGCGGCGAAGCGTTCGCGCCCGTAGATCGGGCCGACGAGGTGGACGCGATCGGCCACGCCGAGGCGCTGGATCTGCTCGCGCAGGGCCGCCTCGGCGCCGAAGTCCGGCCCCACGATCACCAGGCGCAGGCTCGGGTGTCTGGGGCGTAACTGCGCGAAGGCCTCGGCCAGCAGGTCGAGCCCCTTGCCGGGGTGCAGGCGCGCGAGGAAGACGATGTACGGGTCGTCGCCGAGTTCCGGGAACTTGGCGCGGAAGGAGCCCGGCGCGGGGGGCGGGTCGATGTCCTGCAGGAAGACGCCGTTGGGGATGATCTGGGCGTTGACCGAGAAGCCGCCGCGGACGATGCAGTCGCGTTCGTTGGGCGACGCGGCGTGCATGCCGGCGGCGTGGTCGATCATCTTGCGGAAGCCCAGCGCGAAGGCGATCTTCTTCTTCAGGGGCTTTTCGGTGAGAGCCCAGGTGTCGAGTGTGCCGTGCGGGGCGATGATGTACGGTTTGCCCAGTGCCCGCGCCAGGCGTGCGGCGTGGTAGAGCATCGTGGCCCACAGCCCGTGGATGTGCACCAGGTCGTACTGCGGGATGGTCTTGCGAAGGACCCGTGAGGCGCTCAGGCCCAGCAGACTCTCGGCGGCGTGGCCGCGGTCGATCAGGTGCAGGTTCACCCGATCAAAGCTCGGGAACGCCAGGAAATCCTCGTAGTCGCGCCCGTTGATGGGGCTGCGGTAAGCACAGATCCCGACATCGAGGCCTTCTGCGGCCTGCGCGGCCGCGATCGAGGCGCAGACCACGGGCGGGCCGCCGAACTTCGGGTTCAACTGCGTGATGACGTGGAGGATGCGCATGATGAGAGATCGCGCGAGCTCGTTGGGATAGTGGTAGGTCGTGGTCGAGTCTGTTCGGGGCGGGCCTGCCCGGCGATTCTTGCTTGCCCGGAATGCCAAGGCTTGGTTGAGTGAGCGTGGACGGGCCATCCCCCAGAGAGGGGACCGCTTCTTGCATCGGCTCCCGGCGGGTGATCCTCGCCATCTTCATTCGTTCAATTGGGCGCAGCCGACCGTGAACGGACGGCGACGCCCGCGTGGGCGTATGGAGAGTGCCGATAATCCAGAGCAGTGCGTGCACCGACATCGCCGAAGCGGGGGAGTGTGGTGCGCGAGGTGGGGGGGAGTTGGGAGTTGGGGGTGGGGGTGGGTGGGGTCGGGGGGGGGGGGGGGGCAGACGGGATGGAGGCGCGGCATGAATCTGCTGATCACCGGTGGGGCAGGGTACATCGGGTCGCACACGGCGCTGGAAGCGCTGCGCGCCGGGCATGGCGTGACCATTCTCGACTCGCTGATCCGATCGTCGGGGCGTGCGGTGGACCGACTGCGCGCGTGGCTGGAGTCGCGCGGCGAGGACGCGGGACGTCTGCGGTTCGTGCACGGCGACGTGGCGGACCCCGCGGCGGTGGATGCGGCGCTGGACGGGGTCGGTGCGGTGGTGCACATGGCGGGCCTGGCCTATGTGGGCGAGTCGGTGGAGCGACCGGTGGAGTACTACCGCGCCAACGTCGGCGCGCCGCTGGTGCTGCTGGAGGGCATGGCCCGTCACGGCGTGGGCCGGTTCGTGTTTTCGTCGACGTGCGCCACGTACGGGGTGCCGTCGCCGGAGCGCGTGCCGATCCGCGAGGAATGCCCGCAGGAACCGATCAACCCGTACGGGTGGTCGAAACTGATGTTCGAGCGGGTGCTGGCGGACTTCGGCGCCGGGCGGCTTCGCGCCGGACAGCACTTCGGGCACGCGAGCCTGCGCTATTTCAACGCGGCCGGGTGTGACCCGGAGGGCCTGCTAGGCGAGGAGCACGACCCCGAGACGCACCTCATCCCCGTGGTGCTGCGATGCCTGCTGGGGCAGCGTCCGGGCGAGGCCAACACTGTGGCGATCTTCGGGACCGACTACCCGACCGCCGACGGCACGCCGGTGCGCGACTACATCCATGTGAGCGACCTGGCGCAGGCGCACCTGGCGGTGTTGCAGCGGCTCGGGCCGGGCGAAGCGCGGGCGTACAACCTGGGAACCGGGCGCGGCGCGTCGGTGCGCGAGGTGATCGCGGCGTGCGAGCGGGTCTCCGGGCGCACCGTGCGGACGCGCGAGGCACCGCGGCGTGCGGGCGATCCGCCGGTGCTGGTGGCCGATCCGGCCCTGTTCACGCGAGACATCGGCTGGACCGCGCGCTGGACGGACCTGGACGAGATTGTGCGCAGCGCCTGGGCGTGGTTCGCGCGGCCCGGCGCATAACCTTGGGCCGATGGGCCACGCCGAAACCGCCGCCGTCGAGTTCGACGCCCGTGGGGCGGTGGTGGCGGTGGTGGGGCTGGGGTACGTGGGCCTGCCGCTGGCGTACGCGTTCCACGAAGCGGGGCACCGGGTGATCGGCGTGGACACCGACCCGGCCAAGCCGGCGGCGCTGAAGCCGTCGGACGGGGCACCGCCGCGGGCGTATCTGAGCCACCTGGGTGAGGCTTTGTACGCGACGCTGGCGCGGAGCGAGCGGTTCGAGGCCACGACGGACCACGGCGTGCTGGCGCGGGCCGACGCGGTGCTGGTGTGTGTGCCGACGCCGTTGAACACGGCGCACGAGCCGGACCTGTCGTACGTCGTGCGTGCCGGCGAGCAGGCGGGGCGCACGCTGCGTTGCGGGCAGTTGATCGTGCTGGAATCGACGACGTACCCCGGGACGACCCGTGGGGAGTTTCTGACGGCGGTCGAGCGTGGGGCGGCGTCGGCGGGGGGCCCGCCGCTGCGCTGCGGGCGGGACTACTTCGTGGCGTTCTCGCCCGAGCGCGAGGACCCCGGCAACCCGCGCTGGAGCACCGCGGAGATTCCCAAACTCGTAGGGGGCGTTGATGAGCCGAGCCGGGCCGCGGCCGAGGCGCTCTACCGGAGTGCGTTCCGGACGGTCGTGCCGGTGTCGTCGGCGGAGGTGGCGGAGAGCGCCAAACTGCTGGAGAACATCTTCCGCGCGGTGAACATCGCGCTGGTGAACGAACTCAAGCAGGTGTACGGGGCGATGGGGGTGGACATCTGGGAAGTGATCGAGGCGGCGAGCACCAAGCCGTTCGGGTACATGGCGTTCACGCCCGGCCCCGGTCTGGGCGGGCACTGCATCCCGATCGACCCGTTCTACCTGTCGCACCGTGCGCGGGCGCTGGGGGTGCCGAGCCGGTTCATCGAACTGGCCGGCGAGATCAACACGCGGATGCCGTCGGTGGTGGTGGACCGCGCGGTGGAGGCGCTTCGGGCGCGGCGCGGTGGGGAGGGGGTGTCGGGGGCGCGGGTGCTGGTGCTTGGGCTGGCGTACAAGCCGGACATCGACGACGTGCGCGAGTCGCCGAGTTTTGTGATCATCGAGCAGTTGCGGGCGCGCGGGGCGAGCGTCGACTACAGCGACCCGCACGTGCCCGGCACGCACGCCATGCGGCATCACGACGTGCGCCTGCGCAGCGTGGACCTGACGCCCGGGCGCGTGCGAGAATACGACGCCGTCGTTGTCGCCACGGCCCACCGCGCGTTCGACTGGGCCATGATCGCGCGCGAGGCCCGCCTGGTCATTGACACGCGCAACGCGCTGGCGCCCTACGCCGCGGGAATGGGCGAGCGGCTCGTCCGCGCGTGAAGGCCGCGGCCGGGGCGGAACAGTTCAGTGTGCCAACTCAGGGGAACAGCCTCGATGCCGGCGTGGCCAGTCGCGACGGCAGCACCGACAGGATCTCGCGCACCTCCCGCCCCGCCAGCAGCCGGGTGCCCATGAACATCAGGGACGCGAAGACCAGCCCCGTCAAGGCCAGGTGCAGCCCTGTCATGGCCCGCGCGGCCAGGCGAGCCATCAGGCCAGGTCCGGGGGTGGGCGACGCGGGCTCGGGTGAATCGGCCTCGGTCGGGGGCGAGGGTGAGGCGTCGGGTGAGGGTGGTGTCGGGCCGCCGTGGTCGGATGCGGGGGTAGTGGGCACTGCCGGAGTCTCAGGGGGCGCGGTGAGCAGCCGGATCGGTCGGTCCCACGCCGAGTCCTGCCGGAGAGCCGGGGCGATGACGAAGCGTTCGGCGGCCGTGGTGAGGACTGCCGCGACGACGGCCATGAGGACCAGACGGATGAGCCGCAGGCCCAGCGCGCGGGCGCCGATCCCCAGCGGGCGCAGGCAGAGCAGCGTGGAGAGCAGCGAACTGACGGCCAGGAAGACCGCGACGCAGACGGCGAGGCCCTCGGCGCTGTCTCCGAAGATGAACGGGGCCGCGGCGGCCGCCGCCACCAGCCCGCACCCGTTGCGGAACCACATGAAGAACCAGTCGCGGAAGCGGGCCTGGGCCTGCAGGAGCGTGTGCGGGACGGTCGCCATGGCGCAGCGGAAGGGGTATGCCGCCGCGAGGATGGCGATGGGGAGCGCGGCCCCGGCCCACTTGCCGTTCCAGATCAGCAGGTCGATCAGCGGGAAGACCGCGGCCAGGGCCAGGCTCATGGGCGCGCAGGTCAGGACGATGGCTCTGGCCAGGCGTGAACCGGCCTCGCCGAGGCGCCTGGGCTCATCGCGCAGGCGCGTCAGGACCGGGAGCATCGTTCCCTGGAAGGCCGCAGTCAGCAGGGTCTCGACCTGCATGAGCAGCGAGATGGCGAAGAAGTAGACGCCCAGGGTCTGGGCGGAGATGAAGTACGCGGCGACGAGGTAGTACCCGTAGTTGGTGATGCCTGTGGCGGAAGATCCGAGCACGAGCCAGACCGACTCGCGGAGGATGCCCCCCCAGGCCCGCACGCGCGCGGGGAGCCGCCACGGGCGCTCGGGGTTGGCGGCGGCGTACATCACCCACTCGGCCAGCGTGGCGATGACCACCGGGATCACGAACGACAGGGCCCCGAAGCCGCCGACGGCCAGCGCGATCATCGAGCCGTACCGCACCAGCGAGGAAACGACCGTGACGCGGGCCATGACGCCGAACATCAGGTCGATCCGCAGGCGGATGCTGAGGACCGTGGGGAAGGTGCTCAGGGGGAGGGCGGCGGCGGTGATCCACATGAGCAGGGGGAGTTCCAGGGCCTTCTCGCCGAACTCGCCGCGTGCGTAGAGCGAGGCCATCAGGTGTCCGGCGGCCCCGAGCCCCAGCGCCAAGAGGATGTTGATGGTCAGGCCCATCCAGAATGCCGCTCCGATGAGGTCGCGGTAGCGGTCCTGGCGCGCCACGACGTAGTCGCGGATGCCGCCGTCCCGGAACGTCTGGATGAACATCTGGATCGAGATGGCCAGGGCGTAGAGCCCGAAGTCCTCTTTGGTCAGGAAGATGGCCAGGACAACCTGCGCGAGCACCGCCGAGCCCTTGGCGAAGACGTTGGCCAGCAGTGTCAGGGAGAGCCCGCGACCGGCGGTGCGCCCGAGCAGTGCCGGGGCCTGCGGCTGGTCGGGCTGCTCGGTCGGGTTGGTCGGGGTGGGCTGGGTCATGGCGCGGTCGGGTGGTCGGGAACAGGCGAACCGCCCCGCGCAGGGCCCGGGACCGTACGTTCGGTGCACGCTGTTCCGAGAATGCTCGGGTTCAGCCCGGGGTGGCGTGCCGGACGGCATCATCGGCACAGCGCGACGTCCGGGTGCAGGGACGGTGCGGGAGTGCTGCACGTGCGGCGGCGGTGCGTCGAATACCCTGCCTCACCATGGACCTGAACGGCAAGCGGATCATCGTCACCGGCGGGGCGGGCTTTCTGGGCAAGTGCGTCGTGCGCGCCCTCCGGGCGCGGGGAGTGCCCGAGTCGGACATCGCCATCCCCCGCCGGAAGGACTTCGACCTGACGTGCGAGGCCGACGTGGCCCGGCTCTACCGCGAGGCGTTCGGTGGGCGCAAGGCCGACCTGGTGATCCACCTGGCGGCGGAGGTGGGGGGGATCGGCGCCAACCGCGCCAACCCGGGGCGCTACTTCTACGCCAACATGGCCATGGCCCTGCACCTGATCGAGCAGGCGCGGCTCGACGGGCTGATCGACCGCGGCGGGAAGTTTGTGCAGGTGGGCACGATCTGCGCGTATCCCAAGTTCACGCCGGTCCCCTTCCGCGAGGAGGACCTCTGGAACGGGTACCCCGAGGAGACCAACGCGCCGTACGGCGTGGCGAAGAAGGCGGCGTGGCAGATGCTCGACGCCTACCGCCTGCAGTACGCGATGAAGTCGGCCTATGTCCTGCCGGTGAACCTCTACGGGCCGGAGGACAACTTCGACCTGAACTCTTCGCACGTGATCCCCGCGCTGATACGCAAGTGCGTCGAGGCGCAGGCTCGCGGCGAGGAGCAGATCGTCTGCTGGGGCACCGGCGCGGCCTCGCGCGAGTTCCTCTACTCCGAGGATGCGGGCGAGGGCATCCTGCGCGCCGCGGAGGTCATGGACGACCCCACGCCGATCAACCTCGGCGCCAGTTTCGAGATCACCATCCGCGACCTGGTGCACCTGATCGTGCGGCTCACCGGCTTCACCGGGCGCATCGAGTGGGACGCGACCAAGCCCGACGGCCAGCCCCGGCGATGCCTCAGCACCGAGCGTGCCCAGCGCCTGCTGGGGTGGAAGGCGCGGGTCGGGTTCGAGGAGGGGCTGCGCCGGACGATCGAGTGGTACCGGGCGCACGCCGCGGCGCGCTGAGCGGGGCGTGGCCAGTGTACCTGCGCATACGCTGAGCACGGATGCCCGAGCGCCTTCAAGCCAGCACGGAATGGGCCAGCGCCCGCGCGATAATGCTGACCGCGATGGTGCGCGGGTCGCTGCGTGCGGCCAGGGCCTGCCGACTGGAGCGGTCGCGGCCTGGCGGGCCGCGGGTGATGCGCAAGGCCGACGGGTCGGTGGTCACCCCCGCCGACTTTGCCGCCCAGGCGCTCATCACCGCCGACGTGCGCACGGCCGATGACGCGGTGGCGATCGTCGGCGAGGAGTCGGCCCCGGCTCCGATCCGCACGCCCGAGCCGGTCGCCGCCGTGCCTGACAAGACCGTGCTCGACATGACGGTGCTCGACATGGGCGTGGACCTGCTGGGTGCCTCTGGGCAGGCCTGGACGCGAAACGATCTGGCCGCCGCGCTGCGCCGGTCGCACGCGGGTGAAGCGGCCCTGCCGCGGCGCTACGTGACGGTCGACCCGGTTGACGGCACCAGCGGCTTCATCCAGGGGCGGCAGTACAGCATCTGCGCCGCGCTGGTGGAGGATGCCCGGCCCGTGGCCGCGTGCGTGGCCTGCCCGGCGATGAGCGCCGACCCTGGTTCGGACTTCAGCGCGCTGGACCCGGCCGGGAGCGTCTACTTCGCGCTGGAGGGGTGCGGCGTGGGCGTGCTGACGGCGGACCTGGACCCCGGCATGGTCACGCCGGAGGTGCTGGCGAAGGCCCCGCGCGTTCGGCGCGAGCCGCTGGAGCCGGACGGGCCGGTGTGCATGACGGTCTCCGTGGAGCAGAACACCGCGCGTCGCGAGCATCTGGCGGAACTGGCCGCGGCCCTGGGGTCGGTGCGTCCGCCGGCGCGGCTCGACAGCCAGTGCAAGTACGTGCTTGTGGCGCGGGGTCAGGCGGACATCTACTACCGGCGCCCGCGCCCGGGCGGGTGTGAGCACGTGTGGGACCATGCCGCCGGGCACCTGCTGGTGCGTGAGGCCGGGTGCACCTGCGCCGATGCGCTGGGGCGGGCGTACCGCTTCGAAGCGCCGACCTTCCAGAGCGTGCACGGTATCCTCGCGGCTCCGCCGCGGCTGCACGCGCGTCTGCGGGAGGTGCTGGGCCGGCTGGGCCTCGTGCCGGCAGGGTGAGATCGCGTTCACGTCGGGGCATCTGAGGGCCGATCTACACTGTTCCGGGACGGTCCGCCCATCCCGCCGGAGCGGGGCGCGGTGATCCCGTCGGACTCGGGGGAAGGGGGTGGGGTGTGGCCCGATCGACCATGCACGTCGTCCTGCTCAACCAGCCCTTCTACCCCGACGTGGTGGCCACCGCGCAGATGGGCAAGGACCTGGCCGACGCGCTGGTGGCCCGTGGGCACCGGGTGACGGCGGTCTCGTCGCGGTCGATCTACGGGCAGACGGGGGCGGTGCTGCCGAAGCGGGAGACGGTCGGCGGGGTGCGGATCGTGCGCGTGGGTTCGAACGTCTTCGGCAAGCGCGGGTTCCTGGCGCGGGTGTTCGACTTTGCGCTGTACTACGCGCTGGCGGCGTGGAAGGTGCTGTGGATGCGTCCGCGTCCGGACGTGGTGGTGGGCTTCTCGACGCCGCCGTTCATCGCGGCGCTGGGGATCCTGGCGCGGTGGATGCGCGGGAGCCGGAGCGTGTACTGGGTGATGGACCTGTACCCGGACGTGGGGGTGTCGGGGGGCGTGTTCCGGCCCGGCGCGCTGAGCACGCGAGCGATGGAACGGTTCTCGCGGTGGCTGCTGCGCCGGTCGGACGCGGTCGTGGTGCTGGGGCGCTGCATGCGCGAGCGGGTGCTGGCCAAGGGCGTGGCGTCGGATCACGTGCACGTCATCACCGTGTGGGACGCCAGCGACCGCGGCCCCGGTCCGGGCGCGGGGGAACAGGCCGGCGGCTCCGGTGGCGGGGGTGGGGCGTCTCCCCGGGCGGATGCGTCGGGGTTCCGGGCGCGCTGGGGCCTGGGGGACGCGTTCGTAGTGATGTACTCGGGGAACCTGGGCCTGGCGCACGACGCGGGGACGATCTGCGAGGCGATGCGGCGTCTGAAGGACCGCGCGGACATCCGCTTCGTCTTCGTGGGCGGGGGGAAGCGGCGGGCGCAGGTCGAGGCCTTCATCCGCGAGCACGGGCTGACCAACGCCCAGTACCGCGAGTACGTGCCTCGCGAGGAACTGGGTGCAATGCTCGCCAGCGCCGATGCGCACCTGGTCTCGGTGGACGAACAGTTCCGCGGGTTGATCGTGCCGTCCAAACTGTACTCGGTGCTGGCGGTGGGTCGTCCGGTGATCTACGTGGGGCCCGAGGAGTCGGAGATCGCGATGACCCTGCGCGAACTGGGCGCGGGCGAGGGCGTGCGCACCGGCGATGCCGAGGGGCTGGCGCGGGTCATCGCCGAGCTGGCCGCCGATGGGGCGCGCGCCGGCGAGATGGGTCGCCGTGCGGCGGCGGGTGTCGGCGGGCGGTTTGACCGGGCCAGCGCCTGTGCGCGCTGGACGGACCTGCTCGAAGCGCTGGTGCGCCCCGGCGCGACGGCCCATCACGCGGGCCAGCGGGCAGCGCCCGCGGCGCCCTCATCGGCTGATGCTTCCCACGCATCCACGCCCGCCACGGCCATGGAGCGCCCGTGAACGACCGCCCGGTCCAACCCGCGCCCGAGCCGGCGGCATCGACACCCCCGCGGGCCGCCGATGATCGCAGCCCGCACTCGTGGCGGAACCGACTTGGCCGTGCGCTGTGGGGTGCGGCGTGGCTGGTGCTGTTCCGGCCGAGCCCGCGCGTGTGCCACGGGTGGCGCCGGTGGCTGCTGCGGCGGTTCGGCGCGCGGCTGGGGCGCGGGGCGAAGGTGTACTCCTCGGCGCGGATCTGGGCCCCGTGGAACCTGAGGATGGGCGACCACGCGATGATCGCCGAGCGGGTGGACGTCTACTGCGTGAACACGATCACGCTGGGCGACCGCGCCAACGTCAGCCAGTACTCGTTCCTGTGCGGGGCCACGCACGACCACTCCGACGCGGCCCTGCCCCTGGTGCACCGCCCGATCACCATCGGCGCCGACGCCTGGGTGGCGGCGGACGTGTTCGTGGCGCCGGGCGTGACGATCGGGGATGGGTGCGTGGTGGGGGCGCGGTCTTCGGTCTTCGGCGACCTGCCGGCGTGGACGGTGTGCGTGGGGTCGCCGGCGCGCCCGGCCAAGCCGCGACGGATGGAGCGCTGAGGCGCGGACGAGCGGACGCCCGAGCGCGCCCGGGTGGGGAGGGGAGCGCCCGGTCAGTTGGGCCCGGCGTGCGGGCGCGGGCGGGGCGGCTCGCCGGGGTTGATCTTGAGGTCTTCGAGGGTGAGCACGCCGTCGCGGAGGCGCTGCAGTTTCTCCTCGTACATGAGCTTGATCATGTACTCGTAGGAGGCCATGAGCGAGGCCAGGTGCCAGCCGGCGCTGCCGTCGAGGAAGCCGAGCCGGATGAAGTACATGTAGACGAAGCGGAGCAGGGGCTTGAAGGGCAGGTGGGGCCAGACGTCGCGCCGAAGGTAGAGACGGTACTTGGGCAGGTCGCGGAAGAGGCGCCCGGCGCGGGCGGCCTGATCGCGTCCGACGCGCATTTTGATCCACTCGTCGGACTCCATGTCCGCGTAGCGGATGTGCTTGGTGAGGTACTCGGAGATGCTCTCGCGCCGGATGTGGAGCATCTTGTGCTTCATGTACCCGGTGCGTCCCTCGCACATCATGTGCTCGTGGACGGAGCGGTCCTCGTAGCGGCACGCGCCCCGCCGGAAGAACCGCAGGTTCCACGAGGGGAGCATGCCCCCGAAGCGGATCGCGCGCCCCATCATGATCACGATCCGGTTGACGAAGTACCCGTCGCACGACGCCGGGTCGTTCGCCGTTCGGGCCAGTTCGTTGGCCAGCTCGGGCGTGATCCGCTCGTCGGCGTCGAGGATGAAGACCCACTCCCCGCTGAACGGCAGGTGGTCCAGGCCCCAGTTCTTCTGGCGCGAGTAGTTCTCGAAGCGGTGCTCGACCACCACCGCCCCGGCCTGGCGCGCCAGGTCCTGCGTGCCGTCGGTGCTGAAGGAATCGAGCACGAAGACCCGCCCGAGCCGGCTGGCGTTGCGCACGGTCTCGGCGATGTGCGAGCGCTCGTTGAGCGTCGGGATCATCACCTCGATCACGCCCTTGCGGCGCTCGGGCGACGCCCCGAGGGGCACGGGGCTGCGCGTGGTCCCATCGTCGATGACCCACGCCGGGGGCGACGACGCTGTCCCGTCCGGGACCGCGGCGCTCGACGGCGGCGGAGCGGGAGTGTCGGCACGGCTCACGGCGCACCCCCCTGGCCGCGATGCCCCCCCGCGTGTGACGCGCTGGCCGGTGTGGCCGCGCCCGCGGGCGAGGTGGCGGGCGAACCGTTGTCGCCCGGTGTTCCGGCCCCCCGGGCGGCGGGGCGGTACTCCTGGCCGAGCATCCGTGCGACGATGCGCTCGTTGCGGACCAGCCAGTTCCGCTGGCGCTCGCGGATCTTCAGTTCGATCCAGTACTCGTAGACGGAGATCATGCAGGCGTAATGGAAGCCGGCCCTCCCGTCGAGGAAGGCGCCCCGCAGCAGGTACATGTAGAAGAAGCGGGCGAAGGCGCGGAAGGGGAGAAAGAACGAAAGGTCCTTGAGCGAGCGGCGTGCCGCGCCGGGCTGGCGCGAGAACATCCCGGCCAGTTTGGACCAGACCGACGTGGACCCGATGACGCGCACCGCCTCCTTGCTCTCCATGTCGGAGTAGGAGTTGTGCTTGGTGAACCAGGGGTTGAGGCCCTTGTTGAAGGAGTAGTGGATGAAGTCGTGGCGCAGGCTGCCCAGCGGCCCGTCGACGATCGGGTGCGCGTTGACCTCGCGGTCCTCGTAGCGGATGCGGTCGGGCTTGTAGAGGCGGATGATCCAGACCGGGTAGAGCCCGCCCCGCCGGATCCACTGCCCCAGAAACATGTTCTTGTACTTGAGGCGGTAGGCGACCTCCGGGCTGGACGGGTCGTTGGTCCGCTCCAGGATCTCGTCGCGCAGTTCGGGCGTCACCCGCTCGTCGGCGTCGCTGTAGTAGACCCACGGGTGCTTGAAGCGGATGTGCTGGAGGGCCCAGTTGCTGTGCTTGCTCCAGGTGTCGAACTTCCGGCGCACGATCCGCACGTTCGGGTACTTCCGCGCCAGGTCACAGGTGCGGTCGGTCGAGTGGCTGTCCAGCACCACGATGTCGTCGCTGAAGGTCAGCGTGTCCAGGCACGCCTCGATGTTGACCTCCTCGTTCTTGGTCAGCACGAGGATGCTCGGCGGCTCCTTCCCGCCCGGGTAGCCCGAGGCCCCGGGGCTGGGCGCGACGGGGTCCAGTTCGCCCACGCCGCCCTCGCGCTCGATGATGACCGGGGTGTGCTGAGGGTTCGTCATCGGGTGGGGAGGGGAATCACGGACGGGGAAGATCGTGGGGAGTATCCGCAGGGTCCCCCCGCGGGATACCGGGGGGCCGGGTGGGCGGGTTCCGGAGTCTAAGCCGCCAGCGTGCGGCGCAGGCCCTCGGCGAAGTCAACGATGGGGGCGTACTCCAGCAGGTCACGGGCCAGGGAGATATCGGCGACCGAGTCCTTCACGTCGCCGGGGCGGGGTGGGCCGGGGGTGGGCGTGGCGTCGATGTCCAGAGCCTGGCCCATGACACGCAGCACGGTCAGCAGGTCGGTCCGGACCCCGGTGCCGATGTTGATGACCTCGCCGGCCAGGGCCCGGTCGGAGGTGGCGGCCAGGAGGTTGGCCAGGACGACGTTGTCGATGTAGGTGAAGTCGCGGGTCTGCGAGCCGTCGCCGAAGATCGTCGGGCGCTGCCGGGCCCGGAGCACGTCGGTGAACTTGCTGATGACCGCGGCGTAGGGGCTGCGGGGGTTCTGGCGCGGGCCGAAGATGTTGAAGTAGCGCAGGCTCACGGTGCTCATCCCGTAGCAGCGGGCGAAGGTCTGCATGAGCAGTTCGCCGGCGATCTTGCTCATGGCGTAGGGGGAGTAGCTGTCGGGCAGGTGGGTTTCCCGGCTGGGGAGCGTGGGCGTGTTGCCGTACGCGGCCGCCGACGCCGCGAACAGCACGCGGGCCACGCGGGCATCGCGTGCGGCCGAGAGGACCCGCTCCGTGCCGACGACATTGATCATCATGCACTCGCGCGGCTTCTCGACGCTCTCGGGGACGCTGACCATCGCGGCCTGGTGAAAGACATACCGGCAGCCGGCCACCGCTCCGCGCAGGGCCGACTCGTCGAGGATCGACGCCTTGACCAGTTCCGCCCCCGGCGGGAGGTTGGCCTCGAATCCGCCCGAGAGGTCGTCCAGCACGCGGACGCGCGCCCCGAGCGCCGCGCATGCGTGCGCCAGGTGCGACCCGATGAACCCCGCCCCTCCCGTGATCAGCACCGCGTGCCCGTTCAGGCGTTCGCGGAACCGCGGCTGGCGGAGGCTCGGGTGGGTCTGTTCGTGGTCCGTGGTCATGGGCACCTGAGAGTCGAGGAGGGGCGGGAACGGCGTGAAGCGTGGGCCGGATCACGGAAGCGTCGAGCGTAGCCGAAGTCCCAATGGGGCCCGGACTTGTACGCCGGCGAAGCGCGCCGGGGTCATGTCGGATCGCCGGGGCGGACTGACCGCGCACTCGACCGCACCCCGAACGAGCAACGAGCATGACCCCATGAACATCGGCCAGATGGCCGGGCCGGTTCACCGCCTCTGCGGTGAACGCCCCGAAAGCACCGTGGCGGATCGACGGTTGGGCCTCGGCTACTCGACCCATCGCACGCGCCCGGGGGTGGCCTGGGCGCGCCAGCGGCCTTCCAGGGCTGCCTCGATCTGTTCGGGCGTCGGCAGTGGCGGGGTCCAGGCCAGGCCCAGGCGGCGGAAGATCTCCGCGAAGCGGTGGTTCCACGTATGTTCGCTCAGGGTCCGTCGCAGCCCTGCCCGGGCCAGGTCGCGCCGGCGCTGTGGCGAGGCGAGCAGGGCCAGGGCCCGGTCGATCATCTCGTCGGGGGTCTGGAATGTCTCGACCTCTTCGCCGGGGGTGTAGCAGCGCTCCAGGTCCTCGGCGACCTCGGTCAGGAGCACGCCGCCGCACCCGGGGACTTCGAACACGCGGCCCTTGATCTGGTTGTCGGCGATCGCCGCGAGGCGTTCCTCCGGGGTGCGCGGCCAGCGCTGTGACGAGGTGTTGGCCAGGTTCAGGGTGACGGGCGCGGCCCGGAACAGGTCGATCATCGTCTCCTGCGAGAGTCGCCCTTCGCCGCCCAGCGTCTCCCACCCCAGGCCGCAGCAGCGCACGTCGACGCCCGCGCTGCGCAGCGCCTCGATCATGCGGCGGCGCGTGCCGTGCGGCAGCCCGACGAACGCCACGCGACCCTCTCCGTGCGGGGTGCGGGCGGTGTCCTCGCCGACGGGAATCCCCGGCGCGGGGGTGTAGAGGGCGTGGTTGCAGGCCCACTGGGAGCGCAGCACGTTGGGGTGGCCCAGCGCGGCGTACCTGGGCAGGGCCGAGCGCGCGGTCGTGACCGCCAGGGCGAACGCGCCGCACCAGTGGGTGGTGAACGACTCGAAGCGCCAGTGGTCATCGCAGAACCAGGCGCAGGTCGGCACGCCCGAGTCGGCGGTGATCGCGCGCACGCAGTCGCGGTCGAGTTCGTCGGTGAAGGGGACCGCCAGCATCAGGTCGTGCGCCGGGCGCCCGTCGGCCCCTCGCTCGAAGGCCAGTTCGCGCAGCAGGGCGGCGGCCCCGGCGCGGGTGCGGCGCTGCAGCAGGGTCGCCACGTCGAAGTAGGTCACGTCGCAGCCCATGGCGTGCAGCGTGTGGAAGAAGTTCCAGTGCTCGAAGGAGTACCCCTGCTCCGGTCGGCCGTAGTCGTACCGCAGGGCTACGTACAGCACCCGCGGAGCCCGCGCACCACCGGCGTAGCCACAGGAGCTGCCGGCGTCGCGGGCATATGGGCGTGCGTCGTTGGACTCCGGGGTCATGGTCGCGGCCGGTGCGGGAGTGAGAGAATGGTTCAGATCACGCGCAGGACGAAGGCCAGCACCAGGGCCGCGATCACCAGCCCGGAGGCGATCAGTACCCACGCGGGGGGCGTGGGGTCCGACTTGCGCATGGGTTTGCCGCAGTGGTAGCAGACCTCGGTGTCCGCAAAGACCTGCTTGCCGCACGACGGGCAGTCCTGGGCGTCGTCGCCGAAGCGCTCAAGGTCCTGCGGCGACGGGCCGAGGTCATCATCGTCCGGATCCTGGGGGATGCGCCGAGGACGGGGCGGCTCGTCGGGCGGGCGGGAGGGGAGCATGGGCAAGGCTAGCGAAGCTGGCGCGAGCCGTGCGGACGTGGCCGAGGAAGCGTGCGTGGGGGTGGCTGACGCCGGCGCGGTCACGTGTGGGGGTGTGCGCCACTCGGCCGGACCCGAAGGAGGCCCGCCGGGCCCTATAGTCGGCCCCGCGCGGGTCTGGAGCGGTCCGGGTGTAGGTCCGGGCCGCGGGCCGTCGGTGGCGGGCAGGGAAAGGGCAGGCCGTGGCAGACGCGCAGAACCACTTTGACGTGATCGTGATCGGTGGCGGGCCGGCGGGGTATGTCGGGGCGATCCGCGCGGCGCAACTGGGCTTCCGCACGGCCCTGGTCGAGCGGGCCAAACTGGGCGGTGTCTGCCTGAACTGGGGCTGCATCCCCTCCAAGGCGCTGCTGGCTAACGCGGAACTGGTCGAGAAGATCCGGTCGCGCGACGACCAGAAGTTCTGGGGTCTGCGCCTGCCTGAGGGCGAGATCGGCCTGGACTGGGACCGCATCATCGGGCGCTCGCGCGACGTGGCCTCCAAACTCAACAAGGGTGTTGAGTTCCTGATGAAGAAGAACAAGGTGACGGTCTTCAGCGGCAACGCGAAGATCGTTAAGGCCGAGGCGCTGGGCGGCGGGGGGGCGCGCCCGTCCGGTGGTGTGCCGGCGCAGGCCGGGCCGCCGCGCGCCCGCGTGACGGTCGAGGTGCAGCAGTGCGAGGTCCGCGAGGAGCTCACCAGCGCGCCGGCCACCCCGGGGAAGACCGTCCAGATCCTCACCGCCGATCACGTGATCGTGGCGACCGGTTCGGTGGCGCGGGACCTGCCGTTTGCGAAGTTCGACGGGCAGGTGATCTGGGGCGCGCGCGAGGCGATGTACAACAAGGAGCGCCCCGCACGGCTGGTGGTCGTCGGCGCGGGGGCCATCGGCATGGAGTTCGCCTACTTCTACCGCTCGATGGGCAGCGAGGTCACGGTCGTCGAGATGATGGACCGCATCCTCCCCGTCGAAGATCAGGACATCAGCAAGGCGCTGGAGAAGATCTACACCAAGCACGGCATGAAGTTCCTGCTGTCCCACGTCACGGTCGGGGTGGAGAAGTCCGGTGCGGGCGTCAAGGTGCGCGTCGCGCCGTTCATCAACGGCAAGGCCGACGAGGCCAGGGCGCAGGTGATCGAGGCCGACCGCGTCCTGCTGGCCATCGGCGTGGTGGGGCGCACCGACGGGCTGTGCGAAGCGTCGCTGGGGCTGAAGATCGAGAAGGGGCACATCGTCACCGACTTCGTCCCCGGGCGGACCACCAGCGAGGCGATCGATTACCGCACGAATCTGCCCGGCGTGTACGCGGTGGGCGATGTGATCGGCCCGCCGTGGCTGGCGCACGTGGCCAGCGAGGAGGCGATGCTGTGCGCCGAGCGGCTGGCGTGGCGAGCCGGCAAGCTCGACCACGAGCCGATCCCGCTGGACTACACGGTGATCCCCGGCTGCACGTACTGCGTGCCGCAGGTGGCCAGCGTCGGCTTCACCGAGCAGAAACTCATCGCCGACGGGCTGGTGAAGGGGAAGGACTACAGCGTCGGCGTGTACAACTTCCAGGCCCTGGGCAAGGCCATCGCCGCCGCCCACACCGACGGGTTCGTGAAGATCATCCGCGGCCTGCCTCGGGGAGAGATCCTCGGGGCTCACATCCTGGGTGACCAGGCCACCGAACTCATCGCCGAGATGAGCCTGGCGCGGCGCCTCGAGGCGACGACCGAGGAGATCATCGTCACCACGCACGCCCACCCGACGATGCACGAGAGCATCCGCGAGGCTGCCCTGGCCAGCGAGGGACGCGTCATCAACGCCTGACCCCCGCCCCCCCCTGCCCCCCCCTGCCCCCCCCTGCCCCCCCCTGCCCCCCCCCGCCCCGTCACACAGTCGCACCGTCGCCCGCGCGAGCCTTCGGTGGGCAATACACTCCGCGCATGAGCGAGGTCACGCCACCCGATCCATCACTCGGCCAAGCGGCGCCGGGCAGGGACGGTGCGCTTTCACACGATCAGGTGCGCCGTGTTGCTGCGCTGGCCCGCCTCAGCCTGACCGACGAGCAGGTGCACCGCTTCGCCGGCGAACTCTCCTCGATCCTCGGCTATGCCCAGCGCCTCGCCGGGGCGGACCTGGACGGCGTGGAGCCGATGGCCTCGCCGCTCGACGCCGCGGCCCCGCTCCGCGACGATGAACCCGGCCCGGTCCTCCCCCCCGAGGTGCTCATGGCGCTGGCCCCGGAGACCGACCCGCCCTTCGTGCGTATCCCCAAGGTCCTCGGCGAGGGCGGCGGCGCATGAGCCGGACCCTGCCCGCAGATTCTGCCGTCGCCATCGCCGACGCCGTCCGGCGGGGGGCGCGGCGCGCCGGCGAGGTCGTCCACGCCGCGCTGGAGGTCATCGCCGAGGCCAACCCCCGCCTCAACGCGTTCACGCAGGTCTTCCGCGAGCAGGCTCTGGCCCGCGCCGAGGTGATCGACGCCCGCGTTGCCCGCGGCGAGCCGCTCGGCCCGCTGGCCGGCGTGCCGGTCGCGGTCAAGGACAATATCTGCACCCTCGACGGGCTCACCACATGCGCCTCGCGCATGCTCGCGGCGTACCGCTCGCCGTTCGATGCCGAGGCCGTCCGGCGCCTGCTCGCCGCCGACGCGGTGATCGTGGGCAAGACCAACCTCGACGAGTTCGCGATGGGCGGGTCGGGTGAGCACTCGTGCTTCGGCCCGACGCGCAACCCTTGGGATCCGGACCGGGTGCCCGGCGGGTCGAGTTCCGGCAGTGCCGCCGCGGTTGCCGCCGGACTGGTGCCCGTGGCCCTCGGCTCCGACACCGGCGGCTCGATCCGCCAGCCGGTGGGGCTGTGCGGCATCCACGGCCTGAAGCCCACCTACGGGCGCGTCTCGCGGCGCGGGTTGGTTGCCTTCGCCAGTTCGCTGGACCAGATCGGCCCGATGGCCCGCACCGCCGCGGACCTGGCGCTGGTGGCGCAGGTCATCGCCGGGCACGACCCCGGCGACAGCACCAGCGCCCCGCTCGCGCCTGAAGACTGGCTCAGCGCGGCGATCGGCGACGCGCCGATCGGGGGCTTGTGCCTCGGCCTGCCCCGCGCGGCTCGCTCGGCGCAGAATCACCCTGGCGTGAACGCCGCCCTGGACGAGGCCGCCCAGACGTTCCGCGGGCTGGGCGTGCGCACCGTCGAGATCGACCTGCCCCACACCGACATGGGCATCGCTGCGTACTACCTCATCGCCACGGCCGAGGCGTCGAGCAACCTGGCGCGGTACGACGGCGTGCGCTACGGGCACCGCGCCGCTCCGCGCCCGGGCGACACACTGGGCGACCTCTACGCCCGGTCGCGCTCCGAGGGGTTCGGACCGGAGGTGCAGCGGCGCATCATGCTCGGCACGCACGTGCTCTCCTCCGGCTACTACGACGCCTATTACCTCACCGCGCAGAAGGCGCGGCGCCTCATCAAGGCCGACTACGACCGCGCTTTCGCCGCCGGGTGCGACGCGGTGCTCATGCCCGTCGCCCCGACGCCGGCCTTCCGCATCGGCGAGAAGATCAACGACCCGCTGGCGCTCTACCTGGAGGACGTCTACACCGTCGGCGTCAACCTCGCCGGGCTTCCCGGGCTGGCGTTCCCCGCCGGATTCGCCGACGAGGCCGGGCGGGCGCTGCCGGTTGGGCTGCAGGTCATCGGGCCGGCGCTGGGGGAGCGCACGCTCTTGCGGCTGGCCGGCGCGTTCGAGCGAGCCACGACCTTCTCCGCACGGCGTCCCGGGGTGGCGTGAGGCGCGGGGCAGGCCCGGGCTCCCACGCGATCAGCGTCCTTCGGGGCGCATCATCGGGAAGAGCAGCACATCGCGGATCGACCGCTGGTTGGTCAGCAGCATGACCGCGCGGTCCACGCCGACCCCCAGCCCCCCGGCCGGGGGCATGCCCACCTTCAGTGCGCGGATGAAGTCCGCGTCGAACGTGCGGAAGGTCGATTCCTCGTCGTCCAGGCCTGACAACTGCTGGCGGAACTTGGCCTCCTGCACGTCGGGGTCGTTCAACTCGGTGTAGGCGTTGGCGATCTCCATCCCCCCGATGAACAGCTCGAACCGTTCCGCCAGTTCGGGGCGACCGGGCTTGCTGCGCGTCAGCGGGCAGAGCACCGCCGGGTAGTCCACGACGAACGTCGGCACGCCGGGGTCGATCAGCGCTTCGGCCTCGTCGAACAGTTCGCCGACCAGCAGCCACGGGTCGACGCCCTGCGTCGCCAGCCCGCGCCGGGCCGCCGCCTCGCGCACGCGGGCTTCGTCCTGCATCGGGAAGCCCAGCGCCCGCTCGAACAGCGCCTCGTACGCCACCCGCTGGAACACGGGCCCGTAGTCGACCACGCGGTCGCCGAAGGGCAGGCGCAGCCCGTCACCCATGCCGCAGGCCGCGGCCGTCCGCGCCAGTTCGCGCATGAGCGACTCGGTGAGCTCCATCATCGTGGTGTAATCGCCGTAGGCCTCGTAGACCTCGACCATGGAGAACTCGGGGTTGTGGGAGCGGTCCATGCCCTCGTTGCGGAAGTCGCGGGCGATCTCGTAGACCTTCGGCATGCCGCCCACGAGCAGGCGCTTGAGGTAGAGCTCGTTGGAGACGCGCAGGTACAGGTCGATGTCCAGCGCGTTGAGATGCGTGGCGAACGGGCGCGCCGCCGCGCCGCCGGCCAGGGTCTGGAGCGTCGGCGTGTCCACCTCCAGGAACCCGCGCCCGTCCAGGAACGCGCGCAGCGCCGTGATGATCCGCGACCGGGCCCGGAACACCGCCAGCGTCTGCGGGTTGGCCCAGAGGTCCACGTAGCGCTGGCGGTAGCGCAGTTCCGGGTCGGTCAGGCCCGCGTGCTTCTCGGGCGGCGGCACGAGGCACTTGGCCGCGGGCTCCAGCCCCTGCTCGCCGGCGCACCACAGCGTGATCTCGCCGGTGCGGGTCTTCATCATCGGCCCGCGCGCGATCACCAGGTCGCCCAGGTCCGTGTGCTTGGCCAGCGTGAACGCCGCGGGCCCCACGTCCTTCTGCGACACCGCCACCTGCAGGTCGCCCGTGTCGTCGCGCAGGGTCATCCAGATCAGTTTGCCGTTGTCGCGCAGCAGCACCACGCGCCCCGCCACCGCGCACCGCGGGCGCGCGTCGGTGTACCCCGGTGACGGCGACTTGCCCTGGGCCTGGTGGGCCGCGTCGGCCTCCGCGTCGTACCGCGAGCGGGCCTCGCCCAGCGCGATCAGCCCGGGTGTCCGACGCCCGTACACCGGCAGCCCCAGCGCCGCGGCGGCGTCACGGTTCTGGCGGCGCTGGGTTTCCAGGTGGTGCGCCTCGCCGGCTGCCGCCGCCCCGGGCTCGGGGTGTTCGCCCCCCGCGGCGCCGCCGGTCTGTGCTGTGCCCTGGTCCTGCGACATAGGGCCGATCGTAGCGCCGACCCCCGCTCACTCATCACGCCACCGCAGCACCACCGCCCCCTCCTCCACCACGATCCCCACCAGCCGTGCCCGGCGCCCGTCGGCCAGAGGCACCAGCACACGCCCCTCCCACCCACGCCCCGACAGGATCGCGCGGGCCAGGTCCGGAGAGCCGTGATCCGACAGCAGGTCCGACAGCGGCGCGCCCACGCCGGGCTCGCCCGCACCCACGGCGTGTCTCGGCCGGTCCTCGCGCACGCCCAGCGCGCCCAGGGCTGTGCCCGTCGGCAGCGCCAGCCGCCCCAGCCGTACCCACCCCGGGATCACGCGCAGCATGCCGCCGGCGTCCACCTCCGCGCTGAACGGGATCGAGACGTGCAGCGAGGAGCCGCCACGGCGCAGTTCGGCCCCGACGACCACCGCCCCGTCACGGAAGCAGGCCTGCACACGCTCCAGCCCCGCGGGCCACGCCTCCAGCCCACCCTGGCTCACCGCCCACGACGGCAGGCGCGCCGCCAGCCACGCCGCCATCGCCCCCTCGTCGAGCCGGATGCTCCAGGCCACGCCCCCGCCGGGCCGCACGTCGTTCATCGCGGTGATCAGCCCGTTCTCCACCGCTGTCGCCAGCCGCTGCACTTCGGGCGAGCGCACATCAACATCTTGCCACCACGAGGGCTTCGAGCGGATCAGCATCCACCCGATCACCATGAGCGCCGCGGTCACCGCCGCCACGATCAGCAGCGCACCCACCACGAGTTTGCGAGCACGCCAGGTCCGCAAAGCCCACCACCGCCCGATGAGGCGCCGGCGAGAGTGCCTCATCGTTCGCCGTGCAGGCGCGGCCTGCCACCGCGCGCTTCGCGTGCCGTCCCGGGCGCCCGCGTGCTCAGGGGCACCCGGCGAAGAACGCGGCGATGAACAGTGAGAAGTCGCCGTTGTCCACCTGTCCGTCCGCTCCGGGCGTCGAGTCGGTCTGGGCGATGTCGGCGTCGTTGCAGGGGATCGTTCCGGTGCAGTTGGCGCCGAAGAAACTGCTGATGAACAGCGAGAAGTCGCCGTTATCCACCTGCCCGTCCGGCCCCGGCGAGGCATCGGTGTAGGCGATGTCCGCCGGCGAGCAGGCCGCCGGCGGGGTGAACGAGAGCAGCACGATGGGCGCGGGGAACGGCACGCCCGTCGTCGCCATGGAAGAATTGACGGTGCCGAGAAGGCCCACAACGCGATTGCCCCACTCCGGGACGGTCAGGTCGCTGACCGAGTCGACCTCGATGGTGGTTCCTGTGGAGTTACCCGAGTGGCGTATGGTGATCGTGATCGCGCCCCCCTGGTACACGAAGGGCTTGTCAAAGCCGATCACGACGCTCGGGTGACGGACCGTGGCCGCGGGCACCTCCGGATCGCCGACCATCGCTCGGGCCGGGATGGTCATCGGGCCGGTGCGGGCGGTCACGGCGTCGGCACCCTCGTTCAAGGCGAAGATTGTCGAGTAGGCGGCCGGTGCGACGGGGCTGGTCGAGACGCGGACGGTGTAGTCACTCCAGGTCGCGTCCACGCCGGGCCAGGTGCTCCGCTGGCGGAGCCGGAATGACATGCTCGTGATGAGCGACCCTCGCCGGACTGACCGCCGGGCCAGTTCCGATTCCGCCACGATCATCTGGAACGTCCGGGGGTCCTGGCGGAGCACCGCGTTGATGTTCTCCGTGCCCGCAGCCGTGCGCCGCAGCGTGGACGCGGTATCGGCGTGGATGTAGTGCAGCCGGAAGATGGGGAACGCCGAGCCGGGATTGAGCGTGGTGGCGTTGGCGTTGTTCACCGCCGTCCCGTGCTGGTAGGCGACGCCTCGCAGCGGATCGGTCGCGGTGGCGACCGCGTCGGCGAAGTGGAAGGTCTGGCTGTGCCCGCTGTGACGGACGAGCACCGCCAGGTTCCCGCCCGTGTAGGTGAACGGGCGGTCGAACTGGATCGTGGGTGCCCAGGGCGTGCCGAAGCCGCCCGGGGCGGTGCCGATGAACGACTGCGCCCGCAGAGACAGCGGCCCCTCGCGCACCAGCGTCTGGTTCGCGCCGAGGTTCGCGGCCACATTCAGGTTGAACGTGGCGGGGGTCGTCGTCGCCGTCGCCAGCGTGACATCGAAGCGGGAGTACACCGCCAGGGCTGAAGCCGGAAAGTTGGGCTGGCCCGACCCGTGGCGCAGGCTCAGGCCGGTGATCAGCCCGCCGACGGGGATGTGCCGCAGCTGCGAGGCGTCGATGACGATCAGCTCCGTGACCGGCAGGCTGTTCAGGAACAGGGAGTTGTTGCTCGTGCCGGGCCGGTCGACGTAGCGGTTGGGGATCACCGTCGCCGGGGCGAACTCGAAGCGCTTCACGGGCATCCAGCTGTTGACGCTCGTGACGGTGGCGTCCGCACCGCTGGCGCCGTGGGCCCAGTACGTCTGCCCGAAGCCGCCGCCGCTGTTGAGCATGGCGTCGACCGCCGGCGCGCTGCCGGTGTAGCTGCCGATGCGCGTCACGATCGACAGCCCGCCACCCTTGTAGGTGAAGGGTGTGCTGAACGGGATAGTCGGCCCGAATGCCGCCGAGCTGGCCGTGCCGCGCCCGGGGAAGCTCAACGCCCCCAGCGTGAGCGGGCCGGACCGCACGCTCGTCAGGTCCGCACCCCGGTTGACCGAGATCGTCGGCGAAGCGGACGCGGGCGTGGTCGTCGCGGTCGCGATCTCCAGGTCGAACCGCGTGGAGTTGTAGCCCGTCGCCGGCTGGGCGTTGGTGTTGGTGCTCCGGTAGCGCAGGCCGACCAGGTCACTGCCGGGGGTGATCCCGTTCAGCTGGCTCTCCGCGAGCACCGCCTGCTGCATCTGCCCGGCCGACGCGAAGACTGCCACCGAGAACGGCGCGGGTGTGCTGGCCTGGGCCAGCGGCAGCACCACCGCGTTGGCCCGCAGCGGCGCCCGGTACACGATCTGCAGGATCGGAGGCACGATCGGGCCCCCGGTCGGCTCGTTGAGATCACCGATCAAGAACACCCCCCTCTGGCTCGTGGCAAAGGCGGGGTGGGCGAGCCAGATCGCTTCCAGGGACGGTTCGGCGGCACCCGTCAGCCCAGTATGCCGGATGTCTACGACCAGGTTCGTGCCCGACTGGTAGAGGTAGGGGCGTGTGAAGGCGATGACCGGGCCGAAGGGGGCCACGCTCGTCGCGTTCGGCGCGGCGGGGTATGACCCCGCAGCCACCGTGAGCGGACCACTCCGGACCGTGACATAGTCCGCCGACAGGTTCGACGCGAAGTTTGTGGAGATCTCCCACGCCTCGGTGTTCGTGGCGCCCAGGTCGACCCGGTAGTCGGCGATCGAGCCACTGGTTGCCGGTACTGCGCTCGGGGCGCCGAACGCTTGCCGGAACCGGATGCCCACGATCTGGCTGCCGTGCGGGATCGGGGCCAGCAGGGCGCTTGGGACGATCATCTGCAGACGGCGTGCGGAGGCTGCCAGGGGTGAAACAACCGTGGCATCTCCCGTCGCATTCTCCAGCGAAGCCGGCACGGTGACCGACTGGGCCCGGGCCGTCGCGGCCCACAATGCCACAACGACCAGGGCCCACGCCGTCAGAACCCCGACCGGGTGAGAACGCAGGCCGTTTGGAGCGGACGTTCCGTGAATCATGAACAATCTCCGTGCGGCATAGGCCGCCGCTGATGCGGATTCACCGCGCCGTGGACTCACACACACTGTGTCAACCGGACAGCAGCGCACGCGTGGGCGGCCTGCGGGAGATTGCCCGCAGAGCTCGGTAAACTGCCACCAGCCTAGTGACTGGCCCTTCCGACGCAAGGCATGACCCGGGAAAAACGAAACAGCCCCCGCCGCGGAACGGCAGGGGCTGTGCAAATCGCGGGAACACCCTGACAATCGGAGGCTTGCGTGGCGCGCACCCATGACAGGGTGCCGAAGGCCGCCCGCACCGAGCGGATCAGCGCTTGCTGAACTGGAAGCGACGCCGGGCACCGGCCTGGCCGTACTTCTTCCGCTCCACGTCGCGGGCGTCGCGGGTGAGCATGCCCTGCTGGCGCAGCGAGGGCTCGACGGCCGGGTCATAGTCCTTGAGTGCGCGGGCGATGGCCAGTTTCATGGCCTGCGCCTGGCCCATGAACCCGCCGCCGTCGAGGCGGACGAACACGTCGAGTTTGCCGCTGGTGTTGGTGGCCTTGAGGGGTGCGGTGGCGTCGGCGCGGTCGCGGTCCTCGGCGAAGTACTGCTCGACGCTCTTGAACACGTCCTTCTTCGTGGTGTGGATCTGCACCTTCCCCTCGCCGCTGGCAGGGCGCAGGCGGACCCGTGCGACGGCCGTCTTGCGGCGCCCGACGCCCCACCACCACCCGCCCTTGGCGGGCTTGGGCTTGGCGATCGGACGCTCGGCCGCCGCTGCGCCGGGCGCCGGGATGGCCGGCGCGGGGATCGGCAAGGCCGTGGAGGCGGGCGAGGAGGACTCGGTCTTCTTGGTCGCTTTGCTTTCAGCCATGGCAGTTCTTCTCAGGAGGTGTCCGATTCTGGCCGGCTTTCGTGATCGTGCGGGGTGGCAGGGAGTGGGTTGGAGGTGCGGGGGTGGGGGCGGCGTGAGCCGGGACGTCCCAGGTCACGCCCCGCCGCATCACACCTTCAGTTCGACGGGCTTCTGCTGCGCGTGCGGGTGGTTGGCGTCGCGGTACACGTGCAGGTTGGAGAGCATCACCCGGCCCAGACGGCTCTTGGGCAGCATCCGGCGCACCGCGTCTGAAATCAGGCGCTCCGGGCGACGCTCGCGCACCTGCCCATACGTCTCGGCCTTCAGGCCGCCGGGATACCCGGAGTAGCGCAGTTTCAGTTTGTGGTCCGCCTTCTTGCCGGTCAGCGCCACGCGCTCGGCGTTGATCACGATCACCGCATCGCCGGAGTCCACGTGCGGCGTCCACGACGGCTTGTGCTTGCCCATCAGCACCGTCGCCACCTCCGCCGCAAGGCGCCCCAGAGGCTGGCCGTCGGCGTCCACGACCTTCCACTTCTTGCTCGGTTCACCCGGTTTGGACAACGTGGTCTGGCGACGCATGCGTGCACTCCTCGGCTGGCTCGGGCTCACCCGGACGGCATAGACGGCACACACTTCGGCCGCCGCCGTCCCTGCGGGCAGTTCTCACTCGCCGCCTACCGGGCGGGGCGGGCCGTCACGCTGGTGCGTGGACGGCAGATTTTCAATCATTCCGGAAGACCGCCGGGCACGCCGGCCGACTTCCGGGCCCGGACATTAGCCCTTCCGGCGCGGTGAATCAACCGCGGCCCTCGGGCGGCTTCGGTCAGCATCACGCCGGGCAACGCGACCTCCGGACGCTGGCTTTCGAGGTGGTTCGGGCCGATGATCCCCTCCAGTCATGGTGCCACACCCCGCCCAGTCCCCACAGGACCCGTACCCGCGCGATCTCCCGGACGATGTCCCGGCTGTCGATCGGCCCGATGCCCCGCGCCTGGCCGACCCCGGTTCTCCGCGCGCGGCCCGATTCGCCTGGCTCTTCTTCCTGACGATGCTGGGCGCCATCGCCTTCCTGCAGCAGGCGGGGGTGTCGTCGGCCGCCGCGCCGCAGGCCCCCTCGCCCGACCGCGTGCCCGGCATGACCAGCGCCGAGTTTGTGCAGGCGCGCCTCGCGATGATCCTCCGCGGCACGCTCGGACCCGAGGACCGCGAACGCATAACCGAGCCGGTGTCGCCCGCGCCGCTCCACCGCCTCCGGTCGATCATGCTCCGCGCTGCGCTGGAACGTCCCGACGGGGACGAGCCCGGCGTGCCGCGCTCGCCCGGCCGTCCACCCGCGCCCGCGCCGGGGCAGGCCCTGGACGCGCTCATCGCCGAGTTGACGCTCTCTGCGGCTCCGGGCGGCCAGGGCGCGGCCGACCCGCTCGCGCCCGTGCTGCTCGAGGATGCTCGCCTGGTACGGGTGCTGCTCGTCGCCAACTCCGCCGAAGCGCTCACCACCGATCAGCGCGAACGGCTCGTGGCCCACCACGCCGTCATCGCACGGGTGCTGCTCACGCGCGGGCTCCCCGAGAACGACCCCGACCGCGCCCGGTTCTTCGCCGGGGCCGAGCGCCTCGTGGTCATCATGCTGGCGGCGATCCTCGCCGGGGTGGTCGCGCTGATCACCGGCCTGCTGCTGCTCATCGTGGGCCTGGTGCGGAGGCGCAACGCCGAACTGCCGTTGAGGTTCGTGCCCCCGCTCCCCGGCGGGAGCGTGATGCTCGAGACCGCGGCGGTCTTCGTCGCGGGGTTCCTGCTGCTCAAGATCGTGGTCGGCGCCGTGGCGGGCGTGGACCCGGCCCTGGCCGGCACGCTCCAGCTGACGCTGCAGTGGGCGCTGCTGCTGGTGCCGCTGTGGCCGCTGGTGCGCGGCGTGGGCTGGACGCGCACGCGGCGGCTCATGGGCCTGCACTCGGGCAAGGGCGTGCTCGACGAGATCGTCGCCGGCATCGTGGGGTACCTGGCGTGTGTCCCGCTGTTCGCGCTGGGGGTGCTGCTGAGCCTGCTGATGCTCGTGGTCACCGCGGTGTTCTCCGGAGCCGCCGGCGGGGCCGGGCCGCCCCAGCCCCCGGCCAACCCCGTCGCCGAGCTCATCCTCCGTCTCAGCGGGTGGTCGCTGGTCGCGTTCGTGCTGCTGGCGGTGGTCTGGGCGCCGCTGGTTGAGGAGTGCATCTTCCGCGGCGCACTCTTCAGACACCTGCGCTCGCGACTGGCGCTGCTCGCCGCCGCGGTGCTTTCGTCGGCGGCGTTCGCGCTCATGCACGGCTACGCGCTGGTCATGATGGGCCCGGTGCTGATGCTCGGGGTCGGGTTCGCGCTGCTGCGCGAGTGGCGCGGTTCGCTTATCGCCCCCGTCATCGCCCACGCGCTGCACAACGGCGCACTCGTCGGCCTGATGCTCCTCATCGCCGACGTGGTCTTCATCTGATCCGGCACGGGCGCACGCCGCACGCCGCACGGCGTCCCGACGATCGAATCGATTCACTCACCGGGCCCGCCTCACCACGGTGCTCGCCCCGTCGCCCACGCCCACTGGCGCTCGATCCCCTCCTCGAACGTGATGCTCGGTCGGAAGTCCAGTTCCGCGGCGCTGCGCGTCGGGTCGGCGCACGTGCGCTCCACGTCGCCCACGCGTCGCGGCTGGTGCACGATCTCCAGCGTCCGCCCCGCCGCACGCCCGATCGTCTCGATCATCCGCGACAGCGTCACCGGACGGCTGCCGCCAAGGTTCCACGCCCGGTACCCGTGCGCCTCGACCCGGTCGTACGCCGTCAGCACGCCCCGCGCGATATCACCTATATAGGTATAGTCACGGCTGCTCTCCAGCGGACCGAACACCGGGATCGGGCGACCCTCCTGTGCCAGCCGCATGAACGTCGCGATCGCCAGGTCCGGGCGCTGCCCCGGCCCGTACACCGTGAAGAACCGCAGCACCCCCACCGGCATCTTCGTCAGCACCCAGTGCGTGTACGCCAGGACCTCGCAGGCGCGCTTGCTCGCGGCGTACGGCGAGATCGGGTGGTCCACGTCGCCGTCCTCGGCGAAGGGCACCTCCGCCCCGTTGCCGTACACCGAACTGCTGCTGGCGATCACCGCGCGCTTCAACCCCGCGCGCTTGGCCTCGTCGAGCACCGCGGCGGTACCGATCACGTTCGCTCGCGCGTACCCCACCGGGTCGTCCACGCTCGGACGCACGCCCGCCTTGGCCGCCAGGTGGATCACACCGTCCACCCCCGGGCGCCGCATTACCCCGCGCACCGCCGCCGGGTCCGTGACGTCCACCCCCGCGAACTCGAACACCCCGGCCCCCCTGGCCGCACCGCCCCGGCGTGCTCCCAGCGCCAGCAGAGAGGCCAGCACCCGCTCCTTGATCGTCCGATCGTAGAACGGATCGAAGTTGTCAACGCCCAGCACGTTCTCCCCGCGTTGCAGCAGGGCCCGGCAGACATGCGACCCGATGAACCCGGCCGCGCCGGTCACGATCACCACGATCCGAACCTCCTCACCCGCGCCCGCTCACCCACTCGCCCCGCACGCTGACAGTACCCCGGGGGCACGCCCGCAGGGAACGGACGGGCCCCCTCGTTGCTTGACCTTCTGGGCGAAAAACAAAGCAGGGCGCCATCGCAAGACAGCGCCCCGCTGGAGGAGAGAGAGATCGTTATGAGCCTATCGGCTGGAGCACAACCGCTCCAACCTGCTCAGGTATGTACGATTCCGCAGCGCCGTGCGTTTGGTTCCACGACGCTCCTGACAAAGAAGATACCCCGCACAGGGGTCGATTCCACCCGAATCCTCGGTTTTTCGCCCCTATCTTCGGAGGATTCAGGGCATTGTTGCACCGGCACCCCCGTTGCTTTGGAGTTCGGTGTTCTCCGCCGCGCCTGCTGTGGATAGGTAGTATCAACGGGTGGTTTACCCAGTTTGACTTCACTGATTTATCGGCCTCACAGGCTCACAATACAAACATGTGCCCGAGGTCAATGCCGTGCCGATTCCTGGGCAGAAAACTTCACAAATCGTTCTATATGTGTTTGCATCTTGTTGCGCAATTTCTGCTCTTTTTCCACAGAGGCATGGATCCTCGGAGGTCCAGATAGCCCTTTCCGGAGTACTGGAGCTGGGTGGATGGAATAGTGTCGGGGAAGTCCTATGCGGTGGTTCTCGGACGATGCTCGCTGCCGTGCTCAGGTTTCACACAATCCGAGGACGTGCTTTACGGTCTCACCGTTGACGGCGAGCAAGGTGCGGCGGGGGTCGGTGTAGAAGGTGGGAGGGGCTGGTGCAGCGATTCGATCGTCCGCAGATGGCACCACGGCGAGAGGGGGTCAGCGCCCTCTCGCCGTGGCCTCATCGTTCGTGGTGTCTGTCGCGCTGATGCGGCGGGCCATGCACCTGATCAGGTGAACGACTCAGGCGCACGGCCAGGCAAACGGCTCAGGGGCGAGACGGAGGAACTGGCGGCGCGGGGGGAGCCGGCATCGGGGGCATGGGGACGTCCCGCATGTTCGGCGGGGGCGGCGCATCGCCGGGTGCACCAGCACCGGGGCGCAGGCGGCGCGGTGCTCCGGGCGGTGGCGGCGCGCCACGCTCTCGGAGGCGTTCCTCGAGACGTTGCAGCAACTGCTCACGTTCCTCGGGCGACATGCTCTCAAGGATCCGCTGGAAGCGCTCGCGCATCTCCGGGCGCATCGGCGGTGGTGACGCCGGAACGTCCGGACCGGGCGGGGTTCCCGCGCCGGGGGGCGCGGGGCGATCACGCCCGGGCACGTTCGGGCGAGCGGGCGGTGTCGGGGCCGCCTGGTCGCGCCCCTGCATCTCGCGGACCTGGCGCTGCGCGTAGCGCTCGGCCTCGATCCGCTGCTGCTCGGTGCGCCACTCGTCCAGCCGCGTCTGCGCCGCGGCCTGCTGCGCCGGGGTGAGCAGGGCCCAGGCTTTCTTCTGATAATCCTCGGGGTTCGGGCCGCGCTCGCGGAGCTCGCGCAAGCGCTCCGCCATCGCTGCGCGGTCCTCGTCGCTCATCTGCTCCATCCGGTCGCGCATCGCCTCGGCGTCGACGGCCGGGCGTCCGCCGCGGGCAGGGCGTGGTGCCTCGGGCCCGCCCCCGCGCATGCGGCGCATCTCCTCGGCGTTCTCGCGCATGAACTCGCGCTGCGCCTGGTTGAACTCGTCCAGCACCGCACGCAGGCGGTCCATCTGCTCCGGCGCAGCGCGCACCTCCTCAGGGGCGTTCTCGCCCACTGCCGCGTACACCGAGCGGATGAACACCGGCATCGGGATCATCACCGCGCCGTCGCGACGTCCGCGCGGCGCACCGCCGAACCCCGGCCCGGCGCCGGGTGGTGCGCGATCCTCGACCTTCGGTCCGCCCAGGCCCTCGGGGCCTCGCTCCGCCCCACGCCCCGGCTCGGCCAGCGCCGAGATCGTCAGTCCCGCGGCCGCGATCATCGCCGCCGCCATCACTCCTGTCATCCGTCGTGTGCTTCCGCTGAACATCGATTGTCTCCTGATTGGTCCCGGGGTGTCCGAGACGGCGAGCCGTCAGTCTCAACGATGCGTATCGGGGTCCATTGCCAACATGGCCGCACACCCCCGGAAATCCTGAGTCCGCGGCCCCGACCACCCCGAACCGGGAGTAACCCGGCGGCCCAAACTCGCCCCGAACGCGTATCCGGGCGTCCTCCCAGTGTGTGTATCGTCCATGGCTGCCCCGGGCTCCGGTCGGGGCGCGAACGCCATGTCCCTCAACCGTCAACTCATCCAGGGCGTGCTGGAAGACATCCCGCACCCGGCACGCCAAGCCGGGCTGGTGTCGAGCGGTGCGGTGGTCGAGGTGAGTGTGTTCGCCGGATCGGTCCGGGTGGTGCTCGGTACGCCCGGCCTGACACCTGATCAGGTGAGCGCCCTGACCGAGGCCATCGAGCGGGCCGTCCGGGGCGCGGGGGCGTCGAGCGGCGCGGTGATCGAGCGCGTCACGGTGGAGTGTGTGCCACGGCTGAAGCGGTGCCCGTCACTCGGGTCGCTGCTGGTCTTCGGGCGCCCGGCGTGGGTGCAGGGCACGGGGTGCTTCGCGGATCTGACGACCCACCCTCCATCCTCTCCGCACGAAGCGCCGCCCCGGGCCGACACCGCGAGTCACGTGCCGGATGCTCGTCCCGGCGCCAACGATGTCGTGCAGAGTCCACCGCCGATCCCGCCGCCCACCCCGCAGCCACCAGCCGGCCCCACGCCGGCCCCAGCGCCATGAACACCCCCACGCCACCATCATCGTCTCCGCACGGTCCGTCCCCGCGCAGCGTCTCGCTTCCGCAGGCCCAGCAGGGACCGTCGCAGGGGCCATCAGCGTCGCAGGGCGGTCCGGCTCCGCACCCCGCCGGCGCGACTGGAGCACCCGGTGCGGGGGGCCCACCCCGTGCCGCGGGCGCGGTCTCCTCCTCGGCGCAGCCGCTCCCCGGCGTGAAGCACATCATCGCGGTCGGCGCGGGCAAGGGCGGCGTGGGCAAGAGCACCGTGGCGGTGAACCTGGCCGTCGGGCTGGCGCTGCGCGGGCGGGCGGTGGGCCTGCTCGACGGCGACATCTACGGTCCTTCGCTGCCGACGATGCTCGGGTTGGGCTCGATGCCGGTGAACATCATCGCCAACGTTCTACAGCCGTTCCGCGTGCACGGTGTGAAGGCGATGACGATCGGCAAACTGGTGGATCCCGAGAAGCCGCTGATCTGGCGCGGGCCGATGGCGCACGGGGCCTTCAAGCAACTGGTCGAACAGACCGAGTGGGGCGAACTGGACTACCTGATCGTCGACCTGCCCCCCGGCACCGGCGACGTGAGCCTGACGATGGCCCAACTGCTGCGCCTGACGGGGGCGGTGGTGGTCTGCACGCCGCAGCGCGTGGCGCAGGACGACGCCGTCCGCGCGGTGCGGATGTTCCAGCAACTGGGGATCGAGGTGCTGGGCGTGGTGGAGAACATGAGCACGTTCATCGCCGACGACCTGGACCCGCCGCGCGAGTACGACCTGTTCGGGCGCGGCGGGGCCGAGCAGATGGCCCAGCGCCTGGGCGTGCCGTTCCTCGGGGCGGTGCCCGTCACCATCCGCCTGCGCCAGAACAGCGACGACGGGAGCCCGACGGCGAACTTTTACGGCTCGACGGCGCTGGCTCGCGCGCTGGACGCGCTGGTCACCACGCTGGAGGGCCAGGCGGCCCTGGCGGCCATGCGCACCGGTGCCGCCACGCCCACCCTCCGGATCTCCTGAGGCTTACTCCCGCTCCCGGCGTGCACGCTGGAGCGCTGGGTCGAGTCGCTCGGCGATAAGAGACCGGAACACCTGCCCGGCCTGAGCGAACACCAGCGCCCGGTCCGGGGTCGCCAGCCACGCCGACAGGCTGGTCATGCCGTCACGGAGTCGTTGAGCGCCCTCCAGATCGGAGGATTCGATCCTTCGCGGCACCTCCTCCAGCACAGCCTTGAAAATCGCCCGCGCCGCTTCGGCCCGGGGCCAGAGGTGCTCCCCCTTCAGCCGCTCAAGATCATCGATCTGGTGGGGAGGTGTCGATGCGATCTGGGCCTCGGTCATGGCCAGGTACTGATCCTCGCCGATCGACGTGGGCGGCAGCCCCGCGGCGCGCTCAACGGCCAACAAGGCGCCCGAGTGGTCGCCACGCATCCAGAGGGTGATGGCCCGATCGATCGGCTCCCGCTCATCGAGTGAGGGGGCCTGTGTCTGCGGCACGGCGGGTTGGCCGCTGGATCTTGCCCCGGTGCCCCCTCCCGCCGGTGCCGGGGTCGATTTTCCACACCCTGACACGCCCAGCGCAGCACCCAGCACGACGCTCACAGTGAGAACCACAGCGGCTGCTCTCGCGCTCGCGACGCGGGAGGCTCGTTGCCGTGGATCTCTACGGAGCCGTTCGCACATGGTCCATCTCCGCAAACAACACTGTTGAAATGTGCCTTGACATGAAACGTGACGCACCAAATGTATCAGGGCTGAGTGGGGGGCTGGGTGCTTAGTATGCGATCGGCCCGGGCAGGGTCAATCCGGAAGTCCTCTGCACTCAGGCTGCCCGACGGCAGGGCATCTCCTGAAATCAGGTTGTACGTGATCGTGGCGCCGCCAAGAAGTTCAACACGGATGACGTCGGGAAACACCAGCGAGGCATCACCGAGTGGCCGGTGCGACGACATCGTGAGATCGGTCAGTACGGTTCCGGTGTCGGAGACGCGCTGGATCCGCGTGGGGAGACGGAGGCCGGGCGGGCCTTCGAGCGTCACCCAGTGCTCGAACGACGAACCATCCAGCGTGCCGCCGGGAACGCGGATCACGGCGGTCTCCTGATCCGGGCTCAGATCGACCAACTGCATCATGTCGAGCCGTCCCTCCCAGACCTGTGTGTCCGCCAGATCATCAGCACGCAGCGAGCAGCCGTCGCATGCGTCGGTATGCTGGCTCAGGAAGTCCCACGGCAGCATGGCCGGGTTCGGGATGCCCATCGGCGAGTGGCGGGGCTTGGCCCTGGCCGGCTCTCGAATCAACAGAGAAGCCTGCGGGTCAAAGATCTCGAAGGTCTCTCCGTCAAAGGCCGTCTCCAGAGGTGCCGACAAATCCAGCGCTGGATCGAGGTTCAGAGCGATGAATGAGCGGGCGCCGTCCCAGCGCGAGTGAACCTGGCCCTGAACGGCGGTGCCGGGGTCGCCGCTGCCCGGGAGACCTTGGATCGTCACGGTCCAGCTCAGCCGTGCGGCCGTGCTCATAAACATGGTGCGGAGCCGTGCCAGCGAGTCCAGAATGTCGCCGCGCCAGGGCTCATCCAGCACGTGGCAGGCATGGGTGGGCGAAAGCCCTTCAGGTGAAGCGGCAAGATCTCGAGAAGAATCGCCCTTGCTTTCGACAGAGCACGTGGAACGGGCCGCTCCGATGGACACGGCACCCGCCAGTGCTCCAGCCGTCAGCAATGACACGGGAAGGACTGCTCGACGCATCACGAACTTGTTCATTGGAGTGCACCTCAGAGCAGAGAACGTTTCGGACAGATACACACACAACCAGGACACGGAACCTGGTGGGCAAGCCGACACCACTACCAGCAACGCGTATCTTCATACGCCAACGGAGCGCCGCATCCCTTTCGGAGTATGATGAGATACCGCTTTGATCCACATTTCCGGTTCACCTGCATGTACAAACCTCTGTAGTTTGGCGAGCCCAGAGCACCGAGAGACGTCGGAAGCGGAACACAACCGACCTCGGTGAGTGCACAATGCGTGGTATTGAAACACCCCTTGCCGCCCACGACGACGTGTTCCGCAGGGTTCAACACGGTCGCCCCCGGCGTCGACGGCGCTGCCAGTGCCCATGTGCACAGTCCGGCAATTGCCAGAAGCATCGATCGGTGCGCGGCGAATCGTTGGCAAAGTCGGCCCGTGAAAAAACTCGTGCGACGGGTGAACAACGCACCGGCGACTCGGCACACTGTCGGTCTCGTAGGGTTCTCCCGTGAGGGCATCTGCTTGCAAGCCACACCCTAAGCATACCCCCCCCCCCCCCCCCCCCCCCCCCCCCCCCCCCCCCCCCCCCCCCCCC